>Ga0209233_1000232_pt1 | contig 96361 bp, 88 predicted proteins | sample AraplaCL_Cvi_mCL_FD_184269 | JGI IMG/M metagenome (GOLD analysis project Ga0209233, IMG submission 184269) | Arabidopsis root microbial communities from the University of North Carolina, USA - plate scrape CL_Cvi_mCL (SPAdes) (version 2) | ecosystem: Host-associated > Plants > Roots > Endosphere...
GGGCGATAACGCTCCTTGCCGGGCGCGACGATCTTCTCGCCGAACTCGCCGAATTGCGTGGCCTCGCACGCGGCACTCTGCGGCTCGGCCTGCCGCCGATCGGCAACGATGCGCTGTTCGCGCCGGTATTTGCCGTCTTCCGTAGCCGCTATCCCGGCATCGAGATCAAGCTGGCGGAGCAGGGCGCCAAGCGGCTGGAGGAGATGGTGCTTTCCGACGAGGTCGATCTCGGCGCCTCGCTTCTGCCGACGCTCGATGCGTTCGAGTGGCAGAGCGTGCGTTGCGAGCCGATGCATGTGCTGCTGCCATCAACGCATCCGCTTGCCGGCCATGAGACGGTTTCGCTCGCGGCGCTGCAAGGCAATCCCTTCATTCTGTTCGAAACCGGCTTTGCCCTTAATGGCATCATTCTCGATGCCTGTCGCATCGCCGGCTTCGCGCCCGATATCGTCGCACGCTCAAGCCAGATCAATTTCATCGTCGAGTTGGTCGCCGCCGGTCTCGGTGTCGGCTTCCTGCCGCGGCTGATCGCCGAGCAACGCCTGCGCCCCGGCATCAGCCACGCGCTCGTTGTCGAACCTGACATGCAGTGGCACATGGCATGGATTTGGCGGCGGGGCGGTTACCTGTCGCATGCCGGCCGTGCCTGGCTCGAGCTTGCCGCAGAGGTGTCAGTGAAAACTTGACTCCGTTGTAAAACTTTTGTGATAAGCAGGGCGCGAGTGTAAACTTGAAAATAATTCTCAGGAAAAATATACGCTAGCGCATCGCTGCCGGGGGCGGCGACTTTCAAGCGAGAGGACTTATGGCTTTTTCCTTTTCTCACCTCACCGGCGCGCTGGCGCTTGCAGCAGGCCTTGCCGTTGCTCCGATGGTGGCGAATGCCGCCGATTCCGAAGGCATCGTGGTCTACAATGCCCAGCACGAGACGCTGACGCAGGCCTGGGCGGACGGCTTCACCAAGGAAACCGGCATCAAGGTCACGATCCGCAACGGCAGCGACATGCAGTTCGCCAACCAGATCATTCAGGAAGGCGCCGCTTCCCCCGCAGACGTTTATCTGACCGAGAACTCTCCGGGCATGACGCTGGTCGACGCCAACAAGCTCTTTGCCCCGGTCGATGCCGCCACGCTCGGCCAGGTGCCGGACACCTTCAAATCCGCCGATGGCAATTGGGTCGGCGTTGCCGCCCGCTCGACGGTTTTTGCCTATGACAAGACCAAGCTGAAGGAAGGCGACCTGCCGAAGTCGATGCTCGATCTGGCCGATGCCAAGTGGAAGGGCCGCTGGGGCGCTTCGCCGGCCGGTGCCGATTTCCAGGCGATCGTCAGTGCGTTTCTCGAGCTGAAGGGCGAGGATGCCACGCGCGCATGGCTGAAGGCGATGAAGGCAAACGCCAGCTTCTACAAGGGCAACAGCGTCGCGATGAAGGCCGTCAATGCGGGCGAGATCGAAGGCGCGGTGATCTATCACTACTATTGGTTCGGCGATCAGGCCAAGACCGGCGAAAACAGCAAGAACGTTGCCCTGCACTATTTCAAGAACCAGGATCCGGGCGCATTCGTCAGCATCTCCGGCGGTGCGGTTCTGGCCTCCAGCCAGCATCAGAAGGAAGCCCAGGCATTCCTGAAGTGGATCACCGGCAAGGGCGGTCAGGCCGTACTGCGCGACGGCGACTCCTATGAATATGCCGTCGGCATTGGCGACGCTTCCAATCCGAAGCTGGTGCCGCTGACGGACCTGCAGGCACCGAAGGTCGAGCCCTCCAAGCTGAACAGCAAGAAGGTCACCGACCTGATGACGGAAGCCGGGCTCATCTAAGGCAAATGCCCGGATCGAGACGCCTTTCCGCGGTTTTCGGATAGGCCTATCCCGACCTTGGCTCTTGCATCACCGTCGCATGCCCTGCTAGGGGCATGCGATGGCCTTCAGGTCGGTCGATCTGGCAATCGCCTTTCAACGGCGGTTGCCTTCCCATTTCAGGGCGTGAAAGGCAGCTAGGACTTGCTGCAGAAGAACACATATGCCGCGCCGGCCGGTGAGGCCGCCGCCACGCGAATGCCCCAGTTGACGGCTGCTCCCCGCAGTCGCGTTCGGCATGCTTCCGTCGTCGCTTTCGCATCCGTCGTTGCCCTCATGAGCCTGGTGCCGCTCGGCTTTATCGTCTGGATCACGATCGATACCGGCTGGGCCGAAGTCATCGCGCTGATTTTCCGCAATCGTGTCGGCGAACTGCTCGTCAATACCGTCCTGCTCGAGCTCTGCACCATCCCGCTATGCATCCTGCTGGCGGTAACGCTCGCCTGGCTGACGGAGCGCACCGATATCCCCGGTGCCCGCATCTGGTCCTGGCTGGCTGTCGCGCCGCTTGCGGTGCCCGCCTTCGTGCACAGCTATGCCTGGGTCAGCCTCGTGCCGAGTATGCGCGGGCTGTGGAGCGGCGTGCTGGTATCGGTGCTTGCCTATTTTCCATTCCTCTATTTGCCGGTCGCGGCAGCCCTGCGCCGGCTGGATCCGGCGATCGAGGATGCTGCCGCCTCGCTCGGTCTCGGCCCTTGGCGCGTCTTCTTCCGCGCGGTCCTGCCGCAGCTTCGCCTCGCCATCTGCGGCGGCTCGCTGCTGATCGGGCTGCATCTCCTGGCGGAATACGGCCTCTACGTGATGATCCGCTTCGACACCTTCTCGACCGCGATCGTCGATCAGTTCCAGTCTGCCTATAATAGCCCTGCCGCCAATATGCTGGGCGGCGTTCTCGTTTTCTGCTGCCTGCTGTTGCTCGGCATCGAGGTGTTGGTGCGCGGCAACGAGCGTTATGCGCGCGTCGGTTCCGGCGCGGCGCGCCCAGCCGATCGTCGTCGTCTGGGCTGGTTCGTCATTCCCGCCATCGTGCTCCCGGTCTTGACCGCCGCGTTGACGCTCGGTGTTCCCTTTGTGACGCTGGGGCGCTGGCTCTATCTCGGTGGTGCCGGCATCTGGCGGATCGATACCGTTGGCTCTGCCTTGCTGCAGACAATCGTTTTGGCGATTGCAGGCGGCCTGCTGGCCACGATCGCTGCGGTCCCCATGGCGTGGCTGTCGGTGCGGGCGCCGGGACGGCTGCAGCGCATCCTCGAAGCCTGCCACTACTATGTCGGCTCGCTGCCGGGCGTCGTCGTCGCCTTGGCTCTGGTCTCGATCACGGTCCGGTTGATCCTGCCGCTCTACCAGACATTCGCCACGCTGTTGCTCGCCTATGTCCTGCTGTTCCTGCCGCGTGCGTTGGTCGGCCTGCGCGCCAGCATCGCCCAGGCGCCGGTCGAGCTTGAGCGCGCAGCCATGGCGCTCGGCCGCACGCCTGCCCAAGCCGTGCGGCAGATCACCATGCGCCTGGCCGCGCCCGGCTTTGCTGCCAGCGTCGCGCTTGTGGCGCTCGGTATCACCAACGAGCTGACGGCGACGCTCATGCTGTCGCCCAACGGTACTGAAACGTTGGCGACGAAGTTCTGGTCGTTGACCAGCGAAATCGATTATGTCTCGGCCGCGCCCTACGCCTTCATGATGGTCGTGCTGTCGCTGCCTCTCACCCTTCTCCTCTATGTGCAATCCAAGCGGACGGCCGGACAATGACCTTTCTGGCGATCAAGAATATCAGCAAGCGTTATGGCCCGGTACATGCGCTCGACGGCATCGAACTTTCGGTGGCCGCCGGCAGCCGCACGGCGATCGTCGGTCCCTCCGGCTCCGGCAAGACGACGCTGCTGCGCATCATCGCCGGTTTCGAGATTCCGGATGAGGGTCAAGTGATGCTGGAGGACCAGACGCTGGCGGACGGGCCGGCCATCGTACCAGCGCATCGCCGGGGCATCGGCATCGTGTCACAGGATGGCGCCCTGTTTCCGCATCTGAGCGTGGCCGAGAATGTCGGCTTCGGCATGGAGCGCGGCGCGCAAGACCGTGATCAGCGGATCAATGCGCTCATCGACATGGTGGAGCTCGATCGCGGCATGCTCGATCGCCGCCCGCATCAGCTCTCCGGCGGCCAGCAACAGCGTGTCGCTCTCGCGCGCGCCCTTGGCCGTAAGCCGAGGCTGATGCTGCTCGATGAGCCCTTTTCTGCGCTCGACACGGGTTTGCGTGAAAACATGCGAAAAGCGGTCGCCCGCGTGCTGCAAATTGCGGGCATCACCGCGGTTCTGGTGACGCACGATCAGGTGGAGGCGCTATCCTTCGCCAACCAGGTAGCGGTTCTGCGCGACGGCAGGCTAATACAGGCGGGAACCCCGCAGACGCTCTACCTCAGTCCAAAAGACCGCGAGACCGCTATCTTTCTCGGTGACGCCATCGTGTTGCCGGCGGACCTTGGCGATGACGCTGTCTCGTGCGTCTTGGGACGTATTCCGGCTGATACCAATGGTCAGCAGGGGCGTGCAGACATTATGCTGCGACCGGAACAATTGCGCCTCAGTGTTGTCGCTGATGCCGGCACGGAAGCCGTTTGCATCGGCAAAGTCACCGACATTGAATTCGGTGGCGCGATCTGCACGGTGACGGTTGTCCTTTCCGACGCCAATGGCTTGGAGACGTTGAACATCAAAAGTTCTGGTGTCGGCTTGCCAGAGATCGGCAGCGTGGTCTCCGTTACTGTTCTCGGCAAGGCGCACATCTTCGACAAGCTCGGCGCTTGAGCATCATTTGAGTTGAAGTCGCGGGAGCTTTGGGGAAGATAGAGCGCCCTATGTCGAAGGAACGCTCATGTCTTTGCTCGATGAGATCGCGCAGGATCTCCCTTTCCTGACGTCGCTTCGTCATAACCTTCACGCCCACCCGGAGCTCGGCTTCGAGGAGGAACGCACCAGCAGCATCGTCGCCACCTTGCTGGAGGAAGCGGGTCTGACGGTGCATCGCGGCCTCGGCAAGACCGGTGTCGTCGGCACGCTGCAGGTCGGCAACGGCACCCGCCGCATCGGCCTTCGCGCCGACATGGATGCGCTGGCCATGCCGGAAAAGGGCAACCGAGCTTACAAGTCCACCATTCCCGGCAAGATGCACGCCTGCGGGCATGACGGCCATACGACCATGCTGATCGGTGCCGCCCGCCATCTCGCCGCCAAGCGCGGCTTTTCCGGCACGGTGCATTTCATCTTCCAGCCGGCCGAGGAAGGCCGTGGCGGCGCCAAGCGCATGGTGGACGAAGGCCTCTTCGATCTCTTCCCCTGCGATGCGGTCTACGGCCTGCACAATATGCCAGGTCTCGACGTCGATGAGATGGCTGTCGTCGAGGGGCCACAGCTCGCGTCTTCGGATAGCTGGCGCATCACCTTTCGCGGCACCGGCACCCACGGCGCCAAGCCGCATCTCGGCAAGGACCCGATCACGGCCGCCGCGACATTCCTCTCCTCGCTGCAGACCATCGTCGGCCGCGTCGTCGATCCGCTTCAGCCGGCCGTCGTCAGCGCCTGCTCGCTGCAGGCGGGCGACCCCAAGGCGCTGAACGTCATTCCCGATACGGTCGAGATCGGCGGCACCGCGCGCGCCTATACGCCAGAGGTTCGCGATCAGCTCGAGCAGGAGATCGGGCGCCTGGCGCACGGCGCGGCGGCCATGTACGGGATCGCGGTCGATTATCAGTTCGAGCGCCGTATTCCCCCAGTCGTCAACAATGCTGATGCCACCGCGCGGGCGCTGAAAGCCGCGACTGCCGTCTTCGGCGAGAAGGTGTTGACGCGCTTCCCGCCTTCGACCGCCGGCGATGATTTCGCTTTCTTCGGCCAGAATGCTCCGGGCTGCTACGTCTGGCTCGGCAATGGCCCGGCGGTCGATGGCGCGCTGCATCACAACACGGCTTATGATTTCAGCGATGATGCGATCGCGTCGGGCGTGGCATTTTGGACGACGCTGGTGCAGCAGGAGTTGGGAGAGTAAGGCGAGGGTCTTTGTTCCAACTGAAACGCCGAGTTTGACGAGCCTCTGATACCCCTCCGCAAACGCCTAGCTGGTGCCGGCTCTCATCTGATGGATCGAGCCTAAACCGCCCCAAGCACCGGCGTCTCCAACACCCGTCCAGTCGCAACGTCAGCAATCCCACGATCCGTCTGATGCGGTCCGGCATTGCAGGCGAGCGTTGCGCCGAAGCAGGCCTTGAAGACGAGGTAGGGCGGGCTCCAGTCGACGATGGCGTCGATCGCCTCGCGGATGGCGCGGAAGGCGTTGGCGGTTTCCTCGAGCGGCGCATCGCTCACCAGCCCGGAGAGCGGCAGCGGCAACAGCGCCTCGATCCTGCCGTCGCGTGCGACCGCCAGGCCGCCGCCGGCAGAGATGACGGCATTGGCGGCAATTGTCATGTCGCGGACATTGCCGCCGAAAACCGTCAGGTTATGGCTGTCGTGCGAAACCGTCGTGCAGAAGGCACCGCGCCATTCGCCCCAGCCGGTGAGGAAGCCGATACGTGGCTGACCGTCGGCTTTTCCGTGGCGGTGGGCGACGGCGAGCATGGTGGTGCCAGTCGGAGGCACGACGAAGCCGTCTTCCACATCGGCCTCGATCTCACCCCATTGCGTGAAGCGCGGCCGATCGATCGTCGCAAGCCGTATGCGGCTGCCCGTCGCCGGGACGCGGAAATCGTCCTCGCCAAGTGGCGTCAGCTTGATGGAATCGCGCAGCAGCTCAGGATCGATCTCGGCGGTCGCGCCGACAATCCGGCCCGCCTCGGCGGCCAGCGTGCCGTTGGTGATCACAAGCCTTGCCTTGAAGCTCTCTAAATCTTCGAACAGCACGATATCGGCACGGCGTCCGGCCGCGATCAGGCCGAGGTCGTTCCGTCCGAGCCGCATGGCGCCATTCAAGGTCGCGGCCCTCAGCGCCCATTCGGGCTTCAGCCCATAGCGCACCAGACGGCGCATGACGTCATCGAGGCCGCCGTCGTCATGGAGTTCGTCGGGAAAGACATCATCTGTGCAGAGCGTCACGGTCTGCGGCAGAAACCCCAGCTCGTTGATCGCTTCGACGAATTGCGGCATCAGATGGTCATGCGAACCGCGCAGCTCGATCGTCAGGCCCGCCGACAGCTTGGCCAACAGATCGGCCCCGGATGTGAGCTCATGGTCCGAGGTAATGCCGGCCGACATGAAAGCGTTGAGATCCGCGCCCTCGAGATTGCGGGCATGGCCGCAGATCATTTTGCCCGAATGCAGCCCGGCATTGACGATCGCGCTGGCACGCGGATCGCCGTTGATCACTTCGCGCATGGTCATGACTTCCGCGATGCCGCCGATCTCAGGCCATGCCAGCATCTCGGCCATGTCGGTGCCGTCGAAATCGGCGCCCGCCAGCTCGAGCCCCGGCGCCGAAGGCACGCAGGACGGTGCCAGCGGTATCACACGGATCGGCAATTGTCGGCTCGCGTCGATCGCCCAGCGCACGCCTTCCAGCCCGTGCACATTGCCGAGTTCGTGCGGATCCCAGACGATGGTCGTCACACCCCGCGGCAACACGGCCTCGGTGTAGATAGCCGGCGTCACCATGGAGCTTTCGATGTGCATATGCGTGTCGATCAGACCGGGCGACAGGAAGCGTCCTTCAGCGTCGATCGTCCGCGCCGTATCGGTACGGCTGCCCGGCGCATGCACGCTTGCAATCAGTGGGCCGACGATGCCGATATCGGCAGCGCGGATGCGGCCGGTCACCATATCGACAAGGCGGCCGCCGGTGATCAGCAGATCGAAGGGTTGATCGCCTCGGGCGGCGGCGACCGTACGGGCTCGCAGCTCGGGGACGTTCAGATCGGCAGGCTCGTTCGCTAAATCGTTGATCATCGGCCGGCCTCCTGAAACAGGGCGTCGAATATGATGGAGCGTGCCTTGTCGGCGTCGATCTCGGCGGCGAAATGGGCGTTGAACTCAGCATGCGAGGCACGCGTTTCGACGACGGTGCGCCCGCGCGTATGCTGCCCCTGCAATTCGACGTCGATCCGTGCATGCCGAAGCGTTGCCATCTCGGGCGCAACGAAAATGGCCGCCGCCGTCGGGTCGTATAGTGCCATGGCCTGCCGGCCGCGGCTGATGGCGATGTTGACGTAGCCTTCCAGAAGATCGGCGAGCAGCTGCGCCTTTTCGCCGGCCGTCTGTCTGAGACGGGCGACGTCCGCGGGCCAGGCCAGCACCTTCCGGCAGATGTCGAGATCGATCATCCGAAGCGGCATATCATGTGCCAGCACGATCGCCAGCGCCTCGGGATCGGCAAAGGCGTTGAACTCGGCAGAGGCGGTGTGATTGCCCGATGTGACGCCACCGCCCATCCACGTCAGTTCATCGATGCGTGCGGCGAGCTCCGGCCTGGCGAGCGCCACGGCGGCGATATTCGTCAGCGGACCAAGCGCGAGGATGCGTTTCGGCCCCGCGCCATCGGCAAGCCAATCGCAGAGCGCGGCAAAGGCATTGCTGATCGGAAGTGGATCGGCCGGCGGCAGGCTCCTGCCTGATGTAGGGATGCCGCTTTGGCCGAGGATACCCTGCGCCGTTTCCAGCTTGCACAGCACAGGCAATTCGCGGCCGGTACGGATAGGGAATTCCCAGCCGAAGGCGGCGGCCGCACTCGCCGCATTGGCGCGGACATGGGATAGCGGCGCATTGCCGCTTACCAGTGAAACGCCGTCGATGACGAGATCCGAACGCGCCACCACCAGAATGGCGGCGATATCATCGAACCCCATGTCGGTATCGATCCAGATTCCCATGTTTTATCTCATCGATCGTGGCCAAAGGACGCGAGGGCAGGCTTGCGGCCGCTCGTCCTTGGATGATGGCGTAAACGCCATCGAGGCGGGAATGGGTGCGGGACGCGCAAGGTGGCATGCGCGTCCCGGTCGATTGATCAAACGGCGAGCGCCTCGAGGATGCGGATCCAGGAGCGGATGCCCTTGTGGTAGGAGCGCAGCTCGTATTTCTCGTTCGGCGAATGGATGCGATCGTCGGAAAGACCGAAGCCGATGAGCAGCGATTCCATGCCGAGCATCTTCTGGAAATCACCGACGATCGGGATGGAGCCGCCCATGCCGATGACGATGGCGGGCTTCGGCCATTCGTTTGAAAGTGCTGTCTTCGCCTTGGTCAAAGCCGGCGAGTCGTAGGAGAGCTGGATGGCCGGCGAGCCGCCATGCTCGTGGAACTCCACCGAGCAGTCTGCCGGGATCTTCGAGCGCACATAGGCCCGGAAGCTTTCGCGGATCGCAGCCGGATTTTGCTGGCCGACGAGACGGAACGAAACCTTCGCCGATGCCTTCGCGGCGATCACCGTCTTGAAGCCGGCACCGGTATAGCCGCCCCAAATGCCGTTGACCTCGGCCGTTGGCCGCGCCCAGGTGAGTTCCATCACCGAACGGCCCTTTTCGCCCGAGGGGATCGAAAGGCCCACTTCGCCGAGAAAATCCTCGGCTGAAAGCCCCAGCTTTTCCCAGGAGGCCTTGATGTTGGAGGGCGTCTCCTCGACGCCTTCGTAAAAGCCTGGGAGCGTTATGCGCCCGGTCTCGTCATGCAGGCCGGCGAGGATATCGGTGAGGATATGGATCGGATTGGCGGCAGCGCCGCCAAAGAGACCCGAATGCAGGTCGCGGTCGGCTGCGGTGATGGTGATCTCTTCGCCCACCAGCCCGCGCAAGCCGGCCGAAATCGCCGGCGTATCGCCGTCCCACATGCCGGTGTCGCAGACCAGGGCAAAATCCGCCTTCAACTCGGCGGCATTGGCCTCGAGGAAGGGCTTGAGCGAGGGCGAACCGGATTCTTCTTCACCTTCGAACAGAATGGTGATGCGCACCGGAATTCCGCCCTTGGTCTCCTTGTAGGCGCGCACGGCTTCGACGAAGGTCATGAGCTGACCCTTGTCGTCGGACGTGCCACGGCCGGTCAGGATCTTGCGGCCGTTGCCCATGTCCTTGATCTCAGGTGCGAAGGGGTCGCTCTCCCACAGATCGATGGGATCGACCGGCTGCACGTCGTAATGGCCGTAGAAAAGCACATGCGGCGCGTCGGCGCTGCCGGCATCGTGATGGGCCACCACCATCGGATGGCCGGGGGTGTCGCGTAGCGAGGCGGTGAAGCCGAGAGAGTTGAGATAGGCGACCAGCCATTCCGCCGCCTTGCGGCATTCCGCCTTGAAGGCCGGATCCGTCGAGATGGATTTGATGCGCAGCAGCTCGAAAAGATTGTCGAGGCTGGATGGGAGGTTTTGGTCCGCGCGATCGAGAACGGGCGTTAGATCGGTCATATCCGACTCCTTACATGAGAATTCGCCGGACGATAGACCAAAGCCCAGCCGGTTTCGAGGCGGTAAAACCGAAAATTTCCCGCACATTCCCGTGTCTGTCGGCAGCCGTTCTTATCTGATTGGTTGTGTACGTAGTTTACAAGTTTTTTAGATGGTTGAAATTAATCTCAATCCGGAAGAGTATTCCAGAGAGCGAGATGTTTTCAGTACCTGCATGCATTCGCGACGACCATGACATCGGGCTGATTTTCGTCGCTGTCTGCCTGATAGGCAGCCTCGCCACCATGCTCCTCCTCGGGCCGAGCAGCCGGCCTCTGGCCCTGGAAAAAGTCGAAGCCCGAGCCTAGAGATGCCTGGAGTTTTCCAGGATGCGCCGGATATATTCCAGGAGCAGCTCGCGCTCGAAACTGCGGAAATCCTTTAGAAGGTCCGTGTCGGCAGCCATTGCGGCCTCGATGGCCTCAGCCTGTATGGCGGCGGCCTTGTCGGTCAGAAAGATCAATTGCGCCCGTTTGTCGGAGGGATGCGGCCGACGTTCCACCAATCCGTCGCGCTCCATGCGGGACAGCGTATTGGCCATGGTCGCCTGCTCGATATCGACCCTCTCCAGCAATTGTTTCTGTGTCAGTCCGTCCTCGGACCACAATTCAAGAAGGATCGGAAACTGGCCGGGAGAAAAACCAAGCTTAGCCGCGCGTTGTTGTAACGCGCGAGCGAATCCCTTTGCCATTTGACTGGCGAGGTAGGCCGCGGAGTCCATCCGATTAAATCCCATGATTGCAAGTATGCCGATAATTCAAAACCAAGACAATCAGCAAATCTTGGGTGGGGACGGGTCTGAGGTCGGCAACTTCGCCGAAGCTTTTTACACGCTTTAGGCGCAGTTTTCTTAACGAAAAAGCCGCCATGGCCTGGAGGGCACCATGGCGGCTTAGAAAAGGGCGGACAAAGGCCCGGAGAGGGGATAGGCCTTTGTCCAAGTCTGACATGGCGGGGGACAGGCCGGGTGTCAGACCCTCGGCGTAACAATCGCCGGTGAGTATGATTTGTGATTTCAAATATGGTTTTTCAAGGGAATCTGCAGATTAGATTGATTAAAACTTAGTAACGTTTCGGTGAGAGATTTGGTCCCTCGCGACCTCTCGAAATAGAAGTTTATATGGACGTTCCAGGTGCGCCACGCTATCCATGCTTCCATGAAAAAAGGTGATCATCTCTTCCTCGTCGACGGTTCCGGCTTCATTTTCCGAGCCTTTCACGCCCTGCCGCCGCTGACCCGTAAGTCCGACGGATTGCCTGTCGGCGCCGTCTCCGGTTTCTGCAACATGCTGTGGAAGCTTTTGACCTCGGCGCGCGATACATCGGTGGGCGTCACCCCGACGCATTTCGCCGTGATCTTCGATTATTCCTCGAAGACCTTTCGCAAGGAAATTTTCCCAGACTACAAGGCAAACCGCTCGGCCCCGCCGGAAGAGCTGATCCCACAATTCGGCCTCATCCGCCAGGCGACCCGCGCCTTTAACCTGCCCTGCATCGAGACTGACGGCTTCGAGGCCGACGACATCATCGCCACCTATGCGCGCCAGGCCGAGACCACCGGCGCCGATGTCACCATCATCTCGTCCGACAAGGACCTGATGCAGCTCGTCACTCCTGCGGTCCACATGTATGACAGCATGAAGGACAAGCAGATCGGCATTCCCGATGTCATCGAGAAATGGGGCGTGACGCCGGACAAGATGATTGACCTGCAGGCCATGACCGGCGATTCGGTCGACAACGTCCCCGGAATCCCCGGCATCGGCCCGAAGACGGCGGCGCAGCTTCTGGAAGAATTCGGCGACCTCGATACGCTGCTTGCCCGTGCCGAGGAAATCAAACAGCAGAAGCGCCGCGAGAACATCATTGCCAACGCCGATTTGGCTAGGATCTCCCGCCGGCTGGTGACGCTCAGGACCGATGTGCCGCTGGACCTTGAGCTCGACGCACTGGTCCTCGAGCCGCAGAACGGCCCGAAGCTGATCGGCTTCCTGAAGGCGATGGAGTTCACCTCACTGACGCGCCGCGTCGCCGACGCCTGCGATTGCGATCCCGCCGCGATCGAACCGTCCGAGGTCAAGGTCGAACTTGGTGACACCGCGCATGGCCCGGATCTCGATGTCGCAGACAATGTCGAGCTCGTTGCCGGCAGCGCGGTTGTGGTCGAGGGCTCCTCCGTGCCGGCGCCGGCGGTCAAGCCGCGTTTGGCTGTCGAGGGGCTGACCGAGCCGACCGACCTTGCCAATGCGCGCGCGGCAGGTTTCGCCACCGCGCCGATCGATCATTCGAAATATGTCACCATCCGCGATATTGCCACCCTCGACCAATGGATCGCGGATGCGCGCGAGACCGGCATCGTCGCCTTCGATACGGAGACGACGTCGCTCGATGTCATGCAGGCCGAAATCGTCGGCTTTTCGCTGGCGATCGCCGACAACCGCAACGACCCTTCAGGTGCCTCCATCCGCGCCGCTTATGTGCCCCTCAGCCACAAGACCGGCGTTGGCGACCTGCTCGGCGGCGGGCTCGCCGACAATCAGATTCCGTTGCGCGATGCCCTGGCGAGATTGAAGGATCTGCTGGAGGATGTCTCCATCCTCAAGATCGCGCAGAACCTGAAATACGACTACCTATTGATGAAGCGCTATGGCATCGAGACCAAGGCCTTCGACGACACGATGCTGCTCTCCTATGTGCTCGACGGCGGCTCCAACGCCGCGCACGGCATGGACAGCCTGTCCGAACGCTGGCTCGGCCACAAGCCGATTGCCTATAAGGATGTGGCCGGCAGCGGCAAATCCAACGTCACCTTCGACCTTGTCGATATCGACCGCGCGACGGCTTACGCCGCCGAGGATGCCGACGTGACGCTGCGCCTCTGGCTGGTGCTGAAGCCTCGGCTTACGGCGGAAAAGCTCTCAGCCGTCTATGAGCGATTGGAGCGGCCTCTGGTGCCCGTGCTCGCCCATATGGAAGAGCGCGGCATCACCATCGACCGGCAGATCCTGTCGCGGCTTTCCGGCGAGCTGGCGCAGGGTGCCGCACGGCTGGAGGACGAGATCTACACGCTGGCCGGCGAACGCTTCAATATCGGCTCTCCGAAACAGCTTGGAGATATCCTCTTCGGCAAGATGGGATTGGCCGGCGGCAGCAAGACCAAAACAGGCCAATGGTCGACCTCGGCGCAGGTGCTGGAAGACCTAGCGGCGGCCGGTTTCGAGCTGCCGCGCAAGATCGTCGACTGGCGTCAGCTCACCAAGCTGAAATCGACCTATACAGACGCGCTTCCGGGCTATGTTCATCCGGAAACGAAGCGCGTCCACACCTCTTATTCGCTGGCATCGACCACGACCGGGCGCCTATCCTCGTCCGAGCCGAACCTGCAGAATATTCCGGTGCGCACGGCGGAAGGCCGCAAGATCCGTACGGCCTTCATCTCGACCCCCGGCCATAAGCTGGTTTCGGCCGATTACAGCCAGATCGAGCTGCGCGTGCTCGCGCATGTCGCCAATATTCCGCAGCTGAAGCAGGCCTTCGAGGATGGTATCGACATTCACGCCATGACGGCGTCGGAGATGTTCGGCGTGCCGGTGGAGGGCATGCCGAGCGATGTGCGCCGCCGCGCCAAGGCGATCAACTTCGGCATCATCTACGGCATCTCGGCTTTCGGGTTGGCCAACCAGCTTTCCATCGAGCGCTCGGAAGCGGGCGACTATATCAAGAAGTATTTCGAGCGCTTCCCGGGCATTCGCGATTATATGGACGGCACAAAGCAAACCGCGCGCGACAAGGGCTATGTCGAAACGATCTTCGGTCGTCGCATCCATTTCCCGGAGATCCGCTCCTCCAATCCTTCCGTGCGTGCCTTCAACGAACGCGCCTCGATCAACGCACCGATCCAGGGCTCGGCCGCCGACGTCATTCGTCGCGCGATGATCAAGATGGAGCCGGCGCTGACCGCAGCCGGCCTCGGCGATCGCGTGCGCATGCTGCTGCAGGTGCATGACGAACTGATTTTCGAAGTCGAGGATGCAGATGTCGAGCGCACGACGCCGATCATCGTCTCGGTCATGGAAAATGCCGCCATGCCGGCCGTGGACATGGCTGTGCCTCTGAAGGTCGATGCACGCGCCGCCAACAATTGGGACGAAGCGCACTGAGGCAATGTCCGGCCCGGCGAAGAGATTAGTCCTCATGGTGCGGAGGCCTGAAAGGCCGGAGCCTCGAACCACGAGGGGGTGGGGTATTGCTACTCGGCGCCCCCGGTGCTTCGAGGCCTTGACGCTGGCGCGCCAAGGCACCTCAGCATGAGGTGGTGAGAGATCGGCGATTTGGCATCAATATATAAGCGTTGGGATGATCCGAGCAGAACACCGAACGGTTATTTCCCAATCAGCACTTCCAGCGCGGAGATGATCGCGCGCTCGGCATCGCCAAGTGTGCCGCTATTGTCGATATCGGTCACGTCATAGCTGCCCTCAACGGTGAGCGAACTGCGATCCAGGCGCTTCAACACATCCTCACGGCTTTCGCGCCCGCGCGCCATCAGCCGTTCCGCCAGTACTTCACGCCGCGCCGTGACGTTGATGATCTTCAGTCTTGGAAAGGCCACCTGGAAACGATGCAGGACCGAACGGGAGCCGTTGGCGATGACCAGATTGCCACGCGCCAGCTCGTCGGTGACGTCGGCGGGAATACCGTATTTCAGGCCATGCGCCTCCCAGGAGACAGCGAAAGCACCGGTCTGCTCCATGGCGTCGAAATCTGCTTCGGAAACGCTTCTGTGGTCTTCATTGCCGGCATCCCCCTCGCGGGTGATGACGCGGCGAACGAAATGAACGTCCGGCCGGCCGGCGAAATGCCGGGCGGCGAGGTTCATCAGCGTATCCTTGCCAGCGCCGCTCGGGCCAACGACAACGGCCATGATACCAGCTGCGTTATCCGGCAGACGGTCATTAGCCGGCTTGATGTTGGCGTCAGCGCTCATGCGACCCGGCGTCCTTCCCGCCACACCGAACGCGTGACCGGCACGCCGTGATCGCGACGAACGCGCACCAGATCGGCGCGCAGGCCTTCGGCGATGCGTCCGCGATCGCTCAGGCTGACGGTTTTCGCTGGCGTTGCCGTCACCATGGCAATGGCCTGCGGCAGCGAAATACCTTCGACTTCATCGGCCAGGATGAACGGTGCATGCAGCAGGCTGAGCGGCACGTAATCGGAGGAAAGCACGTCCAGTACGCCGAGTTCAGCCAGATCGCGGGCGGCGATGTTGCCGGAATGCGACTTGCCGCGCACGATGTTCGGTGCACCCATCAGCACGCTCATGCCGGCGCCATGCGACGCCTTCGCCGCATCGACGCTGGTCGGGAACTCCGCCAGGCGAACACCATAGGCAATGGCTTCGTCGACATGGGCGAGCGTAGCGTCGTCATGGCTGGCAACGGTAATGCCGCGCTCGGAGCAGACCTTGGAGATCGCGTCGCGGTTCGGTGTCGCGTATCTGGCCGATTCCTCCTGGCGCTTGGCGACGAAGCGGGCAAAGGCCTCGTCGCTCAGGCCGCGCTTCTTCTGGTAGTAGAAGATATATTGATCCATGGTCTGGAACTGGCGCTGGCCCGGCGCATGGTCCATCAGCGAGACCAGACGGACATAGTCATCCTTCTCGAAATCCTGGAAGTGATCGAGGACGTTGTCGGAGGAGACTTCGCAACGCAGGTGGATCAGGTGATCGGCGCGCAGCCGGTCCTCGCGCTGTGCCGCCTGGATGGCGTCGGCCATATCGCGCATCTCGCCCTTTTCGAAACCGCCGTCCTCGTCGGAGCCCATGCGCAGGCAGTCGAACACCGTCGTGATGCCTGAGGTGACGATCTGGGCGTCATGCGCCTGGATGGCCGCCGTCTTGTTCCAGCGTACGCCGGGGCGCGGCGAATAGTGGGCTTCCAGATGATCCGTATGCAGCTCGACCAGGCCCGGGATCAGAAAATCGCCCTCGAAATCCTCGCCGATATCGGACTTGCCTTGGGAAATGCCGGCAATGCGACCGTCGCGGATCAGCACGGAGCCCTGGACGATCTTGTCTTCAAGGACGATGCGGGCATTGGAGAGGACGGTTTCTTTGGTCATGTCAGGTCTTTCACTTTTAGGCGCCGGCAAGCGGCAGCCAGGAACGGACGGTAAAGGGTGCCCCGCGCTCTTCTTCGACGAAGATGGCGAGACCGGAAATGTCGAGCGGCTTGCCGGTATGGTCGGCAAAGCGTTCGCGCAGCACTTCGTGCATTTCAGCCTGGCGCTCGGCGGGGACGCGCCCCGTCAATGTCATATGGAAACGAAACTCGTCGTTAACATAAGGATAGCCCCAACGCAGCAGATTGGCGCGCTGCGCCTCGGTCATTCCTTCCGGGTTGCGTCGGGCGATATCATATTGCGAAAGCGGCGCGCGGAACGGCTCGAAGGTCTTGACCACCCGCGAGGCGAAATCCTGCAGGGGCTGGTAAAGCGAGCCGGGCACGAGGGCGAAGAAATGGCCGAGCTGGCCAAGAACCAGCTCGGGAATGACGAAGGCCTTCGTGCGGGCCGCGAATTCGGCGGCAACCTCAAGCAGATCGCGCTCGTTCACCGAGGCGGCGAGTTCGAAGGGCGCCTTCAATGTAGCATGAAAGCCGTAGCGGCGCGGATCGGCCGTCAGTTCGGCATGGCCTTCCGGCACCGGGCCGATGGCCTTGTCGGAAAAAATCTCGTCGGAAAAAGCATCGCGACCCAGCCAGAGGGCAGCAAGCGACGTCAACGGATCGTCTTTGGGCGGCGTGAAATAGAGAGCATAGCGCAAGGCTGTATTCCTTGGAAAAATCGGCTGCGCGCGACACTGTTGGGTGATTTGCGACAAACCGCAAGAGCGGCAAGGCAGCAACCTATCGAATCCGGCTAAACCCGGCTCGATCGATGCGATCTTGCCGCGCCTGCGCTATCGGATTCCCGTGACAAAATGATGATGCATTTCGATTTATATCGGGCTTTTTATTTGACGCGTGTGCCCATCAGGCGCGAGCGCAGAGCGTTGGACGCGGCGTCGAACAGGAAGACCACGAGCAGGATCAACAACACCATGTAGGCGACGTTTTCCCAGTTGGCGTTGGTGCGCATCGCTTCCCAGAGTTTCAGGCCGATACCGCCCGCGCCGACGGCGCCGATGATGGTCGCGCCGCGCACGTTGGATTCCCATTGATAGAGCGTCTGGCTGACAATGACGGGGACGATCTGCGGTACGATGCCGTAGCGATGCACGAGGATCGTCGACGAGCCCGTGGACTTCACGCCTTCACGCGGCTTGTTGTCGATGTTTTCGAGACCTTCGGAGTAGAGCTTGCCGAGCGTGCCGGTCTCCGTGAGGAAGATCGCGCCGCTGCCGGCGAGCGGGCCCGGGCCGAAGGCGCGGGTCAGGAACAGCGCCCAGATCAGCATGTCGACCGAGCGCAGGAAATCGAAGAAGCGCTTCAGCACCTGATTGAGCAGCCGGTTCGGCGTAATGTTGCGGGCGGCCAGGAATGCGAGCGGGAAGGCCGCGAGCGAACCGAGCAACGTGCCCAGGAAGGCCATGACGATGGTCTGGAACAGCTTGGTCCAGACATCGCCGTGCTGCCAGGCGCCGTTGTTCCAGATATTATCGAAGGCCAGCGAGAGGTTGGACTGGTCCGGCTCCAGCCGCGGGCCGGAAACGATCAGGTTGATGACTTCGCTGGCCGGCTTGTCGAAGAAGGGCGAGTGCGTATCGAAGACGAAATTGGCCCAGCCGATGAAACGCTTGCGGATCTTCACGCGGTCCGTGGAAATGCTGACGTCGCCGGCAAAACCCATGTTCGCGAGGATATTATCGTCATAGACGGTCATCCAGCTGGGAACGGGTTGTGAGCCGACGATCTTCGGCATGTCACCGGTGATATCGATCGGGATGGTCACGCCATGCGCCGTCACGATGGCCTGCGTCTTGGTGATCGTGACCATGCGGCTGGTGCCGCTGACCGAAACGGTCATGCTGCCGTCGGGCGCGGTCTTCACCCAATCCGGGTTGGGGTTGTCGCCCAGAGGCGAAAAGCGCGGATATTTGATGGTGATCTTGTCGCCGGAGATGCGGAATTCCGGCTGGACGTCATAGCTGATCCACTCGCTGAGATAGATGCCGACGCGTTCCCAATGCGCTTCCGCGATGACTTTCGGCAGGTCGAAGAACCATACCGCATAGAAGCCATAGAGGATCACGCCGATGAAGATCATCAGCGCGCCGAAGCGCTGGCGGAACGACCGGTGAAGGATCTCCGGGTAGCGCGCTTCGATTTCCTGCATACGGCCGGCGTCGATGACGGACATGGGAACCTCAGTGCTGCAAAAGGAAGGCATGTTCGCCGACGAGACGGCGGCGGAGCCATGCGGAAAACTGGTCGACGGCGATGATGGTCACGAAGAGCAGCAGCACGAGCGCCACGGTCTTGGCGCCGAAGCCGCGCGAGATCGAGAGTTTCAGCTCCTCGCCGATACCGCCACCGCCGACGGCGCCGATGATGGTGGAGGCGCGAACGTTGATCTCGAGGCGCAGCAGCGCATAGGACATGAAGTTCGGCATCACTTGCGGCAGGGCGCCGAACCGGACGCGCTCCGTCCAACTCGCGCCGACGGCCCGCATGCCCTCGTCGGGCTTCATGTCGATATTCTCGGCGACTTCGTAGAACAGCTTGCCGAGCGCGCCGATCGTGTGCAGGCCGACGGCGATGATGGCGGCGATCGGCCCGATCGACAGGATCGCCGAAAACAGGCCGGCGATGACGATCTCCGGAAAGGCACGCAGGAATTCCATGACCCGCTTCGTCACCAGGCGGATGGGCTTGGAAGGCGACAGGTTGCGCGCGGCAAGGAAGCTGAGCGGCAGCGCGAAGACGAAACCGATGATGGTCGACACCAGCGCCACGTTGATCGTGATGATCATCAGCTCGAAATATTCGGGAATATAGAAATCGCCCCAGACATAGACGCGGCCGAGCGGGAAGTTGAATTCCTCGCCGCCGACGCCATTGGCACCGTTGGGGCTCGGCAGATCGAAGAGCGCGCGGTAGACATCGGCCCAGTCTTTGGGGATGAGCCAGCTCAGGAAGTCGAAGAGATGCGGCAGACGGTCGAAGAAGTGGCCGGCATTGCTTTCGTCCGCAAAGCGGACGGAACTGACGAAGGCAACAAGCAGAATGAGCAGGCCGATGCCGGTATAGAGGCGGCGCCGCGCCACCATCTTGCTCCAGGCGTCGCCGATATCCCGAGCGCTCTGCGGCGCTGCTTGCATCTTCAGCTGCGTATCGGCAATCGTCATGAATTCTGCCCTTGTGATAGCAAAAGGGCGGCCGTTGCCAGCCGCCCCGTATTCAGAATGCGGATCAACCGCCGATGGCAGCCTTACGAACGTCGATAACGGCGTTGTAGAAGTCCGAGGTGACCTTGACGTAACCCTTGAAGTCGCCGCCTTCGATAGCCGAGAAGCACTTGGCGTCGGTCGTCGGGAGCTTCAGGAAGAAGTCGGTCAGCTTGGTCTTCCATGCGTCGCCGAGCGCGTTGCGGACAACGAGCGGGCCGTTCGGGATCAGCGGCGAACGCCAGACTTCGACGAGCTTGTTCGGGTCGACGGCGCCCTTGTCGACTTCCTTGCGGAACGTGCCGGAGGTGTAGCCGTCCTTGAAATCGCCCAGGCCCGAGGAGTCGTCGACGGCGACGTCGACCTTGCCGTCATAAGCGGCGAGCAGGTTGTTCTCGTGGCCGCCGTTGAACTGCGTCGAGGCAAAGAACTTGTCGTTCGGAGCGCCGGTATCCTTCGGGATCTGCGTCAGCGGAACGAGATAGCCAGAGGTCGAGTCCGGATCGGCGTAGCCGAGCTTCTTGCCCTTGGCATCCTTGATGGTCTTGATGCCGGAAGACTTGAGGGCGAGACCGATCGAGTAGTAGCCGGTCGAGCCGTCTGCCTGCTGCGTGGTCAGGATCGGGGTGACGGCCTTCGGGTCCTTGATGGCGACGGCTGCGTAGCCGGAAGCACCGAGTTCGGCGAAGTCGAGCGTGCCGCCGAGCAGGCCCTGGATAACGCCGTCATAGTCGGCGGCCGGGAACAGCGATACCTTCTCGAAACCGAATTCCTTCTTCAGGTGGTCGGAGAGGCAGGCATAGTTGCGCAGGCGGTCGGCTTCGTTTTCGCCACCAAGAATACCGACGCGGAATTCCTTGAGGTCTTGAGCGGCAGCGCCGCCGACGAGCGCGAGAAGCGCCGTGGCTGCGAGAAGGGTCTTCTTCAACATTGGGTTCGTCTCCTGATTAACCGGTGTCCCCGGATGCCTTCGGTCTAGAAAAAATGTGCCCTTGACGCGGGCTCTCGATCCCGGCTGCCTCTCTCAGAGACCGGCCAGTGCCAGCGGTTGCGGGCCGGCAGATTCGCTGGCCGCGGCTTGCGCGGCCGGATCGGCGAAATTGATTGATGTCGACGTCATGGTTTCGTCGATGCCAGCGCCGTCCTTGTCGGTTCCGTAGATTTCCTTGACGGCTGCAGCCGTAAGATCAGCCGCCTTGCCGTCGAAGACGACGCGGCCGGCCGCCATGCCGATGATGCGTTCGCAATAGTTGCGGGCCGTGTCCAACGTATGCAGGTTGGTGATGACGGTAATGCCTTCGCGCTCGTTGATGTCGCGCAGCGCGTCCATGACGATCTTGGCATTGAGTGGATCGAGCGAGGCGATCGGCTCATCGGCCAGCATCATCTTCGGCTGCTGCATGAGGGCGCGGCAGATGGCCACGCGCTGCTGCTGGCCGCCGGAAAGCGTGCCGGCCATCTGCAGTGCCGTCTGCTCGATGCCGAGGCGCTCCAGCGCCGCGATGGCTTCGATGCGCTCTTCGCGGGTGAAGACGGAAAGGAGGCTCATGACGGTCGAGCGCTGATTGAGGCGGCCGAGCATGACGTTGGTGAGCACGTCGAGGCGGGGAACGAGATTGAACTGCTGGAAGATCATGGCGCAGTCGCGCTGCCAGTTGCGCAGCGCACGGCCTCTGAGCTTGGAGACCTCGACGCCGGAGAAATGGATGGAGCCGGAGCTCGGGTCGGCCAAGCGGTTGATCATGCGCAGCAGCGTCGACTTGCCGGCGCCGGAGCGGCCGATGACGCCGACCATCTGTCCCTGCGGAATGTCCAAAGTCACGGAATCGACAGCGAGCTTGTTGCCAAACCGGCGTGAGACATTCCTGAGTTCGAACATGAAGCTTCCCTTTCGCGGCTGCCCTGGATCGGCAAAATGCATTCGATCCGACGCTATGAACGGGCGCACACCCTTGCCTCGAAGGGAGTTTCAAGGGGCGCGCGCCAAGCACAAGGCAACGCATTAGTCTCGCTTCGTGAAGCTCCAATGTCAGTTTTGTGTAAGTGCTGTTACAATCGGCGGCTATTCGATATGATTAGCCGGCTGAAGGCTTTGGTTACTTTTAGCCGTCAAACAAACCCGTCGGCAAACCATCCATACTGAGGGCATTCTTCTCGCGCCGGTATTCCTCAATACCATCAGGCCCCTTGGCCTTGGCCCACTGATCGAGGCTTGGTCTTTCGCCTTCATAGGAAAACAGCGGCACGCCGAAACCGCAGGACGTCTGCACGAGATCGATGTCCAGCCAAACGATCTGCCGTGCGCCCAGCGGCTCGTCTCCGGCGTAGTGGTCATGCAGCAATTCCCGGTATTCTGGCGATGCCCGATGGATGATCCTGCCGCGGCCGTAGAGACGCAGGATCATCGGTGGCCCTTCCATCGCACAGAACATGATGGTCAGCCGGCCGTCGGCCTTCATGTGGGCTGGCGTTTCGTTGCCGCTGCCCGTGCGATCGAGGTAGATGGCCGTGTTCGGGGAAATGATGCGCAGGCACAGCGTTTCGCGCGGCGAAACATTGACACGGGAATTCGCGGTCGCGGATGCCGTGAAGAAGATGTGTTGCCGCGCGATGAAATCGCGCAGCCGGTCATCGATGCTGGAAAACTGCTTTGCCATGAAGAGAAGCCTCCCTTGGTCTCGGGCTGGACAGATCGCCCGAGGCTGGATCGCCTGTCGGCCCCATGCAAGCCCGATGTGGGCAGAAAACGTCCTCAGGCGCCGTAGCGATCCAGAAATTCTTCGCCGGAAAGGGCGCGGAAGTCGGCAAGCGCCGTGCGCAGGCGATCGTGATCCCAATCCCACCAGGATAGCTTATCCATACGCGCTCCGACCTCGGCGGTGAAGCGCTCGCGGATCAGCTTGGCGGGCACGCCGCCGACGATCGCATAGGGAGCGACATCCTTGGAGACAACAGCACCCGCGCCGACAACAGCGCCGTTGCCGACCTTGACACCAGGCAGGATGGTGGCGCCATGGCCGATCCAGACATCGTTGCCGATGACGACGCGATGATCGCGCCGCCAGGTGAAGAAGTCCGTTTCCATATCGGCATCCGGCCAATAGTCGGCGGCACGGTAGGTGAAATGGTGCAGCGTTGCCCGCCATGTCGGATGATTGGTGGCATTGATGCGCACGGCAGCGGCGATGTTGACGAATTTGCCGATGGTCGTGCACCAGACGGCGCCGTCCTGCATGATGTAGGAATAGTCGCCGAGCTCGGTTTCATCGATGCGGCAGCGGTCGGACACTTCGGTATAGCGGCCGAGCGTCGAGTTGCTAACGCTGGCCGAGGCACTGATGAAGGGCGTTTCGCCCAGCTTGCGGCTCATGCGGCGGCCTTTCTCGGCGAAAATTGCGAAACGTCGAGGATGCGGCTGCCGACGGCTTCGCGCACTTCTTCGTCGTGGAAGATGCCGAGAAGGGCGACGCCCGCTTGTTTCTTCTGTTCGATCATGTCGACCACGACGGCTCGGTTTTTGGCGTCGAGCGAGGCTGTGGGTTCGTCGAGCAGAAGGATGGCGTGGTCGGTAATGAAGCCGCGCGCGATATTGACGCGCTGCTGCTCGCCGCCTGAGAAGGTGGCAGGCGGCAACTGCCAAAGCTCTTTCGGCAGGTTTAGCTGCGCAAGCAGGCCGGCCGCCTTTTCGCGGGCGTCAGCGGGTGCGACGCCGCGGGCCAGCAGCGGCTCGGCGACGACATCGAGGGCGGGGACGCGCGGCACCGTGCGCAGGAACTGGCTGACATAGCCCATGGTCTGCCGGCGCACCTCGAGCACGGTGCGGGGATCGGCGGTGGCGAGATCGACGATCTTGCCGTTGTGCGTAACGAGGATCTGGCCGTTGTCGACGGCATAGTTGCCATAGATCATCTTCAGCAGCGAGCTCTTGCCGATGCCGGAGGGGCCGCCGAGCACGACACATTCGCCAGAGGCGACAGAGAAGGAGACGTCGGCGACGACAGGCAGGCAGATGCCGTCGCGCAGGTGCATGATGAAGCTTTTGAAGACTTCGGAAACGACGAGTGGGGTTGCCATGATACTTCCTCAGACCTGCAGGATCGAAGAGACGAGCAGTTGCGTATAGGGTTCGCGCGGATCGTCGAGCACGCGGTCGGTCAAGCCCTGCTCGATGACGTACCCATCCTTCATCACCATCATGCGATGCGACAGAAGCCGGGCGACGGCGAGATCATGCGTGACGATGATCGCCGACAGGCCGAGATCGTTGACGAGGCCGCGGACGAGATCGAGCAGGCGTGCCTGCACCGAAACGTCGAGGCCGCCGGTCGGTTCGTCCATGAACACCAGGCGCGGCCCGGTCACCAGATTGCGGGCGATCTGCAGGCGCTGGCGCATGCCGCCGGAGAAGGCGCGCGGCTGGTCATCGATGCGGTCGGCATCGATTTCGACCCGCTCCAGCCAGTCGATGGCCGTGTTGCGGATGTTGCCGTAGTGGCGGTTGCCGATCGCCATCAGCCGTTCGCCGACATTGGCGCCGGCCGAAACCGTCATGCGCAGGCCGTCGGCGGGGTTCTGATGCACGAAGCCCCAGTCGGTACGCATCAGGAAGCGCCGTTCGGCCTCGCTCATGCGGAACAGGTCGCGATAGGTCTCGTCGCGCATATGATATTCGACACTGCCGGTCGTCGGCAGCAGCCGCGTCGAGATACAGTTGAGCAGCGTCGTCTTGCCGGAGCCGGATTCGCCGACGATGGCCAGCACTTCGCCGGGCCAGAGATCGAAGGACACGTCCCGGCACCCGATGCGGCTGCCGTAGAATTTCGAGATGTCCTTGACTTTCAGAAGCGGTGTGTCGCTCATTCGGCGGCCTCCTTGCTATCAGGCAATCCATCGACTGCGAGCCCATTTGGCGCCAGCATAGCGCCAACATGGCCATGGGCGCGGCGGTCCTCGCAGAAATCGGTATCGGAGCAGACGAACATGCGCCCACCCTTGTCGTCGAGGATCACCTCGTCGAGATAGACCTGCTCGGCGCCGCAAAGGGCGCAGGGCTTGTCGAAACGCTGCACCTCGAAAGGATGGTCCTCGAAGTCGAGGCTGACGACTTCGGTATAGGGCGGCACGGCATAGATACGCTTCTCACGACCGGCGCCGAAAAGCTGCAGTGCATCCGACAGATGCATTTTCGGATTGTCGAATTTCGGCGTCGGCGACGGGTCCATCACATAGCGTCCGGCGACCTTGACCGGATAGGCGTAGGTGGTGGCGATGCGGCCGTTGCGGGCGATATCCTCGTAGAGCTTCACATGCATAAGGCCGTATTCCTCGAGCGCATGCATCTTGCGCGTCTCGGTCTCGCGCGGCTCCAGATAACGCAGCGGCTCGGGGATCGGCACCTGATACACCAGCACCTGATTGGGGCCGAGCTTGGCTTCCGGGATGCGGTGGCGCGTCTGGATGATGGTCGCCTCATCGGTGCGGGTGGTCACCGCGACATTGGCAACCTTCTGGAAGAAGGCGCGGATGGAGACGGCGTTTGTCGTGTCGTCAGCCCCCTGGTCGATGACCTTCAGCACGTCTTGTGGGCCGATGATGGCCGCCGTCAGCTGCACGCCGCCGGTGCCCCAGCCGTAGGGCATCGGCATTTCGCGCGAGGCGAAGGGCACCTGATAACCGGGTATGGCGATCGCTTTCAGGATGGCGCGGCGGATCATCCGCTTGGTTTGTTCGTCGAGATAGGCGAAATTATAGGTGGCGAGTTCGGTCATTCGGCTGCCTCCGTCATCGGGTCCATGCCGCTGTCACGGGCGGCTTCGAATTCGCGGCGCATGCGCCGCACCAGGTCGAGTTCGGCCTGGAAGTCGACATAGTGCGGCAGCTTCAGATGTTCGACGAAGCCGGTCGCCTGCACGTTGTCAGAGTGCGAGATGACGAATTCCTCGTCCTGTGCCGGCGCCGTGATGTCTTCGCCAAGCTCTTCGGCGCGTAGCGCCCGGTCGACGAGCGACATGGCCATGGCCTTGCGCTCGCTCTGGCCGAAGACCAGCCCGTAGCCACGGGTGAACTGCGGCGGCACCTTGGCGGAGCCCTTGAACTGGTTGACCATCTGGCATTCGGTCACCTGGATGCGGCCGAGCGACACGGCAAAGCCGAGTTCGGGCACCTCGAATTCCACTTCCACTTCGCCGATACGGATTTCACCGGTGAAGGGATGTGTGCGGCCGTAGCCGCGCTGCGTCGAATAACCGAGCGCCAGCAGGAATCCTTCGTCGCCGCGGGCGAGCGCCTGCAGGCGCAGGTCGCGGGTCATCGGGAACTCCAGCGGCTCGCGCGTCAGGTCGCCGATTTCATGATCGACCGGCATGACGCCGTCGCCTTCGATCAGCCCTTCCTGATCGAGAATTTCGGAAACGCGCATGACGCGACCCTCTTCGGCCGGCCGCTGCATCGGCTCGTCCACTTGCTCGTCGGTCAGAAGGCTCGGATCGAGCAGGCGGTGCGTATAGTCGAAGGTCGGGCCGAGAAGCTGGCCACCCGGCAGATCCTTGTAGGTGGCGGAGATGCGGCGCTCGATCTTCATCGCCACCGTGTCCAGCGGCTGGGAATAGCCGAAGCGCGGCAGCGTCGTGCGATAGGCGCGCAGCAGGAAGATCGCCTCGATCATGTCGCCGCGTGCCTGGCGGACGGCGAGGGCTGCCAAGGTGCGGTCATAGAGCGAGGCTTCGGCCATGACGCGATCGACGGCGAGCGCCAGCTGCGCGACGATCTGGTCGATGCCAACAGCCGGCAGCGAACGGTCGCCGCGGCGACGGTCGGCCAGTAGCCGGTGAGCATTGGCGATGGCGGCTTCGCCACCCTTTACGGCAACATACATATGTCACATCTCCGTCGCGGTGATCTTGGTGGTGCGCGGCAGGCAAAGGAATTGCCGGCCGGCCGTCAGAACGAGATCGACGCCGCGCGGGAAGAGCGCGCGATTGTCGGTCCAGATGCGCAGGAATGCATCCGGCAGGCCCCTGGGCGCGATCATATGGACGCCGTTGATGCCGGGACCCGAAAGTGCCAGATCCTTGCCGCCTTCAAGGCTTTCGACTTCCAGCACGAGCGTCGTCGAACGGTCGGGATATTCCTGGGTGCCGATGCCGAACTGGTTGAAGGAGGAAAGCGCCATGCCTGCCTCGATGAAGGCGAACATCGCTTCCAGCCGTTCCTGGATGATGGGTGCTCCGGTGTGAAAGCTCAGCCATTCCGGCAGGCTCGACCGTCCAAGGCTGGTGGAGAGCCAGACCGGCGTATCATGGTCGCAAAGCGTCAGCCCGATCGCGCCGGCAGCGATGCCAAGCGGGGCAGGCGGAGCGATATCGGCTGTCACGGTCTGCAGGATGCCCGGGCGCGCCATCGCGTCCATCGTCATCTTGAAGACGCTCTGTGCATCGAAAACCGGGTCGGTGAAGCCGCCGATCAATGCATCATTGCCGAAGATGGAGGTAGTGAAGCTCATCAGTCTTCTCCGCGAACCATGGTGAAGAAATCGACGCGGGTAGCGGCCGTTTCCTCCGCGAGCTTGCGATCATAGTCTGCGATGCGCTCGGTGACCGGCTGCAGGATCGCCTTCTCGACGAATTCCTTGGTGGCCGACTGCTGCCAGAGGGCATCGAATATGGCCGAAAGCCGTGCCTTCTCGCGATCCGTGCCGAGTGCATGCGCATGGCCTATGGTGCCGGATGCCAGCCGGATGGTGGCGCGCGTCACCGTGACCTCGCCGAGATTGAAGGGGGAACCACCGCCGCCGATGCGGCCGCGCACCATGACGAGCCCCGTTTCCGGTCCGCGCACCGGCTGTACCGCCGGCTTGCTCGGCAATGCTTCCCAGGCTGCGTCGAGCTCGTCGCGCTGGGCCTGTGCCAGAAGATCGGCAACACGTTTGCGCTCCCGACGCTCCTGTGCGGCTGCTTCCTGCCTTTGTGCTGAATTCATCGCGCCTTCCTCTAAATGTCTATTGATATAGACAACCATACAAGATAGATTTATATCTATTAGTGAGTCGTGACAAGCGTGTGACAGGGCGAGTGGGCGAAATGGCAGGGCAGAGGATTCAAAGGCAGACAGGCGTGGCGCTCTGGCGGCAGATCGCCGACCGAATACGGATGTCGATCAATCACGGCGACTTCGACGAAAGCGGCATGGTGCCGCCGGAAACGACGCTGGCGCTGCAGTTCGGGGTCAACCGGCATACCATTCGCAGCGCGCTCGCCGCGCTGGCGCAGGAAGGCATCGTCAGGGCTGTGCAGGGGCGCGGTACGCTGATCGAGCGCAAGGAGCGGCTGAGCTTCCCGATTTCGAAGCGGACACGTTTCTCGCAGGGCATCGGCGATCAGGTGCGCGAGACCCGCAGCGTCCTGCTTGCGACGAGCGACGAGGCAGCGAGCGCGGAGGTGGCCCGGCACCTCAAGATCAAGACCGGTACGCCACTCGTGCGCCTGGAAACGCTCGGTCAAGCGGATCACCGTCCGGTATCGCGCGCCACCAGCTGGTTCCCGGCGGATCGGTTTGGCAATATCGCCGAGATCTACCGGGCGACGGGATCGATCACCAAGGCGTTTCGGGAGCTTGGCGTGCCGGACTATGTGCGCGTCATCACCGAGATTACCGCGACCCATGCCGACGAGAGCGATCTCGCCGATCTTCAGCTATCTCCCGGCGCCATCGTCCTGATCACACAGGCGCTGAACACCGACCTCGACAACGTGCCGGTGCAATACTCGATCTCCCGCTTCGCCGCCGACAGGGTGCGTTTCACGATCGAGAATTGAGGTTGGGGCTCGGCCCGTCATCCGGCCTGTCGGCCACCTTCTCCCTGCCGGCGGGGAGAAGGGGAAAGACGCACCCTCCGTCGCTTCTCAACCTAATAAGAGTCAAGATTTGCCGCAAGAGAGGTCGTCCCCTCTCCCCGCCAAACGGGGAGAGGGCTAGGGTGAGGGGCTTTTCGGAGATAGCTAGTTTAGATGACGCTCAATGCGCGCCGGACATGTCGCCAAGGACTTCCTTCGAGGCGACGGTGGAGTCGGCCTTGAGCTTGTAGACCATCGGCACGCCGGTCGCGAGGTTGAGTGCCAGGATCTGTTCCTTGCTCAATCGGTCGAGAACCATGACGAGAGAGCGCAGCGAGTTGCCATGGGCGGCGACCAGCACGTTCTTGCCGGCAAGCACGCGCGGCAGGATTTCCGTCAGATAATAGGGCCAGACGCGGGCGCCCGTGTCGCGCAGGCTTTCGCCGCCGGGCGGGGGCACGTCGTAGGAGCGGCGCCAGATGTGCACTTGTTCCTCACCCCATTTGGCGCGGGCGTCATCCTTGTTGAGGCCGGAGAGATCGCCGTAGTCGCGCTCGTTCAGTGCCTGATCCTTGATGGTCTCGAGCCCGGGCTGGCCGATTTCATCAAGGATGATCTTCAGCGTGTGCTGGGCGCGGACGAGGGCCGACGTGAAGGCGATGTCGTATTTGATGCCGTAGTCGGCGAGCGCCTTGCCGCCCGTCTTGGCTTCCTCGATGCCGAGGGCGGTCAGATCGGGATCCTTCCAGCCGGTAAAGAGATTCTTCAAATTCCAGTCGCTCTGGCCATGGCGAACGAGGACGAGAGTACCGCTCATAAAATTTCTCCTTAATGAAGCAACTCCAGGAAAAGTGTGTAGCGGTTTTCCGTCCGGAATTGCGAGACAATAAAAGGCTGGAGCGGATCGGCAGTTCCATGCCGCTCCGCTCCAGGATCAGGTCAACGTGTGGAGAGCCCGAGAACATCGAGCATGGAATAGAAGCCGGGTTTCCTGTCGCGCGCCCAGAGAGCGGCTTGCAGCGCGCCCCGGGCAAACAGCGAACGGTCGCCAGCGCTGTGGGACAGGGTCAGCCGCTCGCTCTCGCCGGCGAAGATGACCGAGTGATCGCCGACCACGCCGCCGCCGCGCAGGGTCGCAAAGCCGATCGTGCCAGCCGGACGCGGGCCGGTATGGCCATCGCGCACGCGCACGGAATTGTCATCGAGATCGATGCCGCGGCCCTTGGCTGCGGCCTGGCCGAGCAGAAGCGCGGTGCCCGAGGGCGCATCCACCTTGTGCCGGTGATGCATCTCCAGCACTTCGATATCCCAATCGGCGGAGGGAAGCGCGCGCGCCGCCTGCTCGACGAGCACGCTCAAAAGGTTGATGCCGAGGCCCATATTGCCCGATTTGACGATGCGGGCGTGGCGCGCCGCCGCCTGGAATTTGGCTTCGTCTTCGGCCGTGCATCCCGTCGTGCCGATGATGTGGACGATGCGCGCCTGCGCGGCAAGCCCGGCGAAGGTGACGCTGGTTGCCGGCGTCGTGAAATCGATGACGCCTTCGGCATGCAGAAAGGCGGAAAGCGGATCGTCGGTGACGGGAACGCCGATCGGCCCCAACCCGGCAATCTCGCCGGCATCCTTGCCGATGAAGACGGATCCGGGACGCGCGACGGCGGCATGCAAGGTCAGGCCCTCGGTGGCGTGGATGAGGCGGATCAGAGCCTGCCCCATGCGGCCCGCCGCGCCAACCACCACCAGCTTCATCGCATCGTCGCTCATGTCGTCTCTATCGTCTTATTTGCGGGAGTTGCCGGAAACGGCCGGCCGCTGAAGGTTGTTGAGGCGAGCGTAAAGGCCATTGTCGGCCTCCGCAAGCGTCTCGTGGTTGCCCTCTTCAACGACACGCCCATTCTGCATGACGATGATCTTCTCGGCTCGAACGACGGTCGACAGGCGGTGAGCGATGACGACGACCGTGCGGCCGCTCATGGCTTCGTCCAGCGCCTTCTGCACGGCCGCTTCCGATTCCGTGTCGAGCGCGGAGGTCGCCTCGTCGAGCAGGAGGATCGGCGCGTTGCGCACCAGCGCGCGGGCGATCGACAGGCGCTGCCGCTGGCCGCCGGAAAGCGTTACGCCGTTTTCGCCGACGGGCGTGTCGTAGCCCTGCGACTGCGCCATGATGAAATCATGGGCGTAAGCGAGGCGGGCTGCCTCTTCGATCTCCGCGTCGGTCGCGTCAGGGCGGCCGTAACGGATGTTGTCGCGGATCGAACCTTCGAAGAGATAGGGCTGCTGCGAGACGTAGGCGAGATGCTGGCGCAGCGACTGCTTGGTGATGTGGCTGATATCCTGCCCGTCGATGAAGATGCTACCGGCCTTCGGGTCGTAGAAGCGCGGAATGAGATTGATGACGGTGGACTTGCCGGCGCCGGAAGGGCCGACGAGCGCCGTCGTCTGTCCGCCTTCGGCAACGAAGCTCACGTCGTCCAGAACAGTATCGTCGCCATAGGCGAAATGGACGCCGCGAAATTCGATGCGGGCCTCCGTGACAACCAGCGCCTTGGCTTCGGGCAGATCGCGCTGGCGCGGCTCCATGTCGAGCAGTTCGTAGATCATCCGTGCATTGACGACCGCGCGTTCAAGCTGCGTCTGCAATTTCGCGAGGCGGCGGGCCGGATCATAAGCCAAAAGCAGTGACACGATGAAGGAAAACACTGCGCCTGGCGGCACATTTTCATAAATCGAACGGTAGGCGGCATAGGCAAAAACGCCGGCGACGGCAAAGCCGGCAACCGTTTCGATCAGCGGGCCGTTACGCTCGGAAATGCGAACAATACGGTTTTGCCGATTCTCTGCCGCCGTAATCAGCTTGTTGATCTTGCGGTCGAGTTCGGGCTCCATCGTGAAGGCTTTGACGATGGAAATGCCTTGAATGGTTTCCTGCATCGCGCCGAGCACGCGGCTGTTGAGAACGACCGCCTCGCGCGTGACGGCGCGCAGGCGCCTGGAGATGTGGCGCAAGGCCAGAAAGACAGGTGGGGCAATGACGAAAAAGATAAGGCTGAGCAATGGGTCCTGATAGACCATGTTGCCGAGCAGAAAGACGAATGACAGAAAGTCGCGCGCCGTAGACGTGATGACGAGGTTCATCACATCGCGGATGCCGGAAACGTTCTGGCTGACCCGCGCGGCAATCTGAGCCGAGCGCGCTTCACTGAAAAAACCGACCGACAGCGTCATCAGATGCGCATAGAGGCGCCGTTGATAGCGAGCAATGATGTCATTGCCGATCTTGGACAGAATGACCGATTGAAAATAGCCGGCAAAACCACGCGCTATAAAAGCCGCAAATATGGCAAGACAAATCAGCCACATGACTTCGGCGCGGCGCTCGTAGAAGGCTCCGTTGACGATCGGCCTCATCACAAAGGCCATCATTGCTGTGGATGCTGCGACGACAACGAGGCAAAAGATTGCGACCGAATAGCCCCAGACATGATCACGGCCGTTTTCAGCTATAACGCGCTTCAGGACAACGGTAATGGCTTCGCTGTCGATATCGGTCTTTTTCGTGTTGGGCGACTTCAAAAATCGGTTTCCTGTCTCAAACCAAGTGAGCCGCGCACGGCACATGCTGCCGCGGCTCTATAAAGAGTTAGGACGGCTTTGGCTAGGGAGGGCCTGCGGCACTGGTTAAGGCCGATCTCGGAGCCGACCTTATTATAGAGGAAGGCGGCTTCTTCAAAAAGGCATAACGCGCCGGTAGTTTCGATGCGCCATCGGCTGTTGGAAGCGATCAAGGCCGCCAGCGGCGGCCGTCGGTCGCAAGCCCGAAGCTCGACGGCTTGCGGGCGTAGGCCGCAAGGCCGGAAAGCGCAGCCAGCGGATTGACGACGACATAGGTCGGGATCGTCTTCATCATTTCGGTATGCGGCGCCTTGTCTTCAAAGGCCGCGCGGAATTCCGGCTTCTGCAGCGCCGGTAGGATCTTTTGCGAGATGCCGCCGGAAAGATAGACGCCGCCGCGCGCCATGAAGATCATGGCGATATCGCCGGCAAGGCGACCGAGATAGGTGACGAAGAGCGTCAGCGTCTCCTCGGCCTGCGCATTGGTGCCGGCAAGCGCATGGGTGGTGATATCGGCCGGCTCCTTCAGGCTCGGCTCGACGCCGTCGACCTTGCAGATGGCATGATAGAGGTTCTGCAGCCCGCGACCGCAAATGATCTGCTCGGCCGAGATGCGGCCTTCAATGGCTTCCAGATGCGGCCAGATCTGCAGGTCTCGTTCCGTGCGCGGCCCAAGATCGATATGGCCGCCTTCGCCCGGCACCGGTATCCACTGATGCTGGGTGTGGATCAGGCCGGCGACGCCAAGCCCGGTGCCCGGTCCGAGCACGGCGCGCGAGGCGGCCATGCTGTCCCCTGTCTCACCGATGGTTTCGCGATGCTCGTCGGCAACGTCGGCGATTGCCAGCGCCTGCGCCTCGAAGTCATTGATGACCAGCACGTCCTCGATGCCGAGATTGGCGATCATGGTCTTCGGGCGGATCACCCAGTCGCAATTGGTCAGCGGAATTTCATCGCCCTGCACGGGGCCGGCCATGGCAAGGATCGCGGCGCGGGGCTGGACCTTGCTCTTTTCGAGGATCAGCTTGATCGCATCGTCGATCGTCTCGAAATTCGCCGTCTGCACGACAGGAAAATGCTCCTGTTCGGAATTCGCATCGGCAAGGATCGAGAAACGCGCATTGGTTCCGCCGATATCGCCGATGAGAATCGGAAAAGGCAGGGGGGCATCGCTGTGATTGAGCTCGGGCATGGCCAGGTCCGTGGTCTGCCGCCGGCAAGGCGGATTAATGGTTCAGTGTTTTGATCAGCCGCTCGGCGGTGGATTCGTTGAGCGCCATCGGAATGTCGTAGACAACGGCAAGCCGCGTCAATGCCTTCACGTCGACATCGTGCGGCAGCGGGGTGAGGGGGTCGATGAAGAAGACGAGCATGTCGATCTCGCCGGTGGCGATCAGCGCACCGATCTGCTGGTCGCCGCCAAGCGGCCCGCTTTTCAGGCGGGTGACCTTGAGATCAGGGCAGGCGTCGAGCACGCGGCCGCCGGTCGTGCCGGTCGCGACGATATGCCAATCGGCAAGGGCGGCTTGGTTACGCCGCGCAAACTCCGCCATCGCATCCTTTTTCTGATCGTGCGCGATCAGCGCGATGCTTTTGCCGCCGGCCATAAAACTCTTGCTCCACCCAGTACTTTCAATCGATTTATTCGCCTTCTATACCAAGGGGAGGCGTTTTGAAAGGCCGCTCCGGCAAGGACCATCCGAGCCTCACTGCTGCGGGATCTGGCCGGGCGGCGTGTTGCCGGAGATCGGCATCGTCTCCGTTTCCGCGGACGCGCCGATACCGGTGGCGCCATAGGTGGCAGCACGAACGGAAGCGACCGGCGGCGCGGCCACCACGGCCTGGCAGGCCCTGGGCAGATCCGAAACCATGATCTCGCGGGGCTTTGCCGGCGGCTTCGTGTCGGGCTTCGGCTTTGCCCACGGTTCGGGGCCAAGCCACCAGGCGAGCGTCTTGTCGCAGCCGTCGCCGGCCGCAACAGGCGCCTGCGGCGTGCAGCCGACCGAGCCGGCCGGGCAGCGGATACGGATATGGAAATGCGAGTCATGTCCATATTCCGGGCGCAGCTTGCCGAGATTGCTGCGGTCGCCGGTCCATGTATCGCACATCTTTTTCTTGATGGCCGGATTGACGAAGATGCGCTCAACCTCCGGGTAGCTGGCCGCGCGCATCAGCAGGCGGGCATGCGCCGGCGTCCAGACCCTGTCGTTGATGGTCAGGAACTTGTCCTTCGCCAGCATCGAGGTGAAGGGCAGGGTCTCGCGCTCCGCGACCGTCAGCTTGCGCGGAGGCATGGGCGTCAGCCAGACATCGGCATCGAGGCCGATCTGGTGCGAGGCATGGCCGTTGAACATCGGGCCGCCGCGCGGCTGCGAGATGTCGCCGACAAGCAGGCCCGGCCAGCCGTCATGCTTTGCCGCATCGCGTGACAGGCGCTCGAGAAGGCCGATCATGTCAGGCCGGCCCCAGCGACGGTTGCGCGACAAGCGCATGGCCTGCCAGGTCGGCCCGTCGGTGGGCAGCGCCACGGCACCGGCAAGGCAGCCCTTGGCATAAAAGCCGATCGATTGCGTCGGTCCCTGCGTCGGCAGCGTCACAGCCCCGAAGATCGCCTTGGCACTGCCGGGCGTCGGCCCCGCCTGCTGCGCCAGCGCATCGCCGGCAATGAGACCCGTGCTGATCGTGGCGATGAGGGAAAATTTGCCGATAGTTTGGCCGATAGTTTGGAAAGTGCGAACCAGGAGCGAAACCATGCATATCCTTGAAAGGCGGTCGGCGTCAGCCGAGGTGATTTGCGGCGAGATTACCTTGAAAAGGAAGCGAGGGTAATCCACGTTCAATCGCCGCTGACTTATGAGCGACCGCCCGCCGCCCGCTTAGGCCATCACCTCCGACGGATCAATTTGCTAGAATTTCTTCCGTCTTGCGAATGCGCGACAGTCGCGGCAATACCTTCGTGCAGGCGAAATCCTGCATTTCCTGGGAAAAAGTCGTCACCGCGTCCTCAGCGACGATGACGGCATAATTTGCCGCATGGGCATCGCGCACCGTCGATTCGACGCCGAAATTGGTGGCGACACCGGTCAGGATCAGCGTTTTGATGCCGCGGCGACGAAGCTGCAGATCGAGTTCGGTGCCGTAGAAGGCGCTCCATTGGCGTTTGACGATCGCGACATCCGGTGTCAGCGCGGCGATTTCGATGGGTGCCGCCAGGGCGGCCGGCGACAAGCCTCCGGCGGGAAGGGCGAAGGTTTCGTCGGTGGGCTGATTGACAGCGTCGGTATAGTCCGAGGAAAATCCAACCGTTACAAAAACGGTGGTTCCGCCATCGGCCTTCAGCTTGTTCGCGATCGCAACTGTATTCGCAACGATCTGTTGAGCGGAATAGGGGGCAAGCGGCAGGCTGAGAACGAGGCCTTGCAGGTCGATGGAAACAAGCGCGGTGGTCCGGGGGTCGTAAAGAGGCATTTGGGGCTCCGAGAGAAACATGAGGGTATCCTCACAATGGAAATATGAGGATGACCTCACAAAAATCAAGTGAAGAATTGAAGACGCGCACCCCGAAGCGACAGCGCGGCCATGATCGTGTCGTCGTCCTGCTGGAAGCGGCCGCAAGGGTCTTTGCGCGGAAGGGTTATGAAGCCGCAACGATGACTGAGATCGCGGCCGAGGCGCAATCCTCCATCGGCTCGCTCTATCAATTCTTTCCGACCAAGCCTTTGCTTGCCGAGGCGCTGCATATCGATCGCCTGGAGCGGCTGAAGGCGGGTCTTCAGAACCTGGCGGAACGCAGTTCCGGCCTCTCCGCAGCCGATAGCGGCGAAGCGATCTTCGATGCGCTTGGCGCATTTATCGAAGAATTTCCGGAATTTCCTGTGCTTGCCGCGCGCCGCGATATCCCTAAAGACCGGAAGATGCGCTCGCGTGCGGAATTGAAAGAGTTGATCGCCGCCGTCTTGCGGCGAGCGGAGCCGTCGATATCGGACGATATCACGCTGATGTCGGGTATCGTCCTCGAACTGTTGCGCATCGCCGCGGCCGTCGCCAACGAACCCGACGCCAAAGAGGACCAACGCGTCGTCAGCGAATTGCGCCTGATGCTGCGCCGGCGTCTCGAAGAAGCCACCTCCAAAACCTGATTTCGAGAGCTGCCAAACGATTGTGGAGGGAAGAGGTGAGCAATTGCGTCCTGTTTTTTGCCCTCATTTGGCTTATGCTGATTCTAGGAAAAGCATCAGGAGATGATGAATGGCATTGACGCGGTTGAAAGCAGGCTTGGTTGTTTCTCTCATGTGCCTGCTGGCCCTGCCAGCGTCCTCGAAAGCCGAAGAGCCGCAATTCCGCATCGGCACGGCCATTCTCGGCGATCTCAAATACCAGCCCGGTTTCAAGCATTTCGATTACGTCAATCCGGATGCGCCGAAGGGCGGCGAGGTGAAGCTGTCGAGCAGCGGCACGTTCGACACCTTCAATCCTGTCCTGTCGAAGGGCAATATCGCCGAGGGGACAGAGCTGATCTATGATACGTTGCTGAAGAAAGCCGATGACGAGGCCAATTCTTCCTATGGTTTGCTTGCCGAGGGCGTCTCTTATCCCGATGACGTTTCGAGCGCCACGTTTCGGCTGCGCGCCGAAGCGAAGTGGCCCGACGGCACGCCGGTAACGCCCGAGGATGTGATCTTCAGTTTTGAGAAAACCAAAGAACTCAATCTGATGGTGACAAGCTACTACGCCCATGTCGTGGGCGCCGAGAAAACCGGTGAGCGCGACGTTACCTTCCGTTTTAATGAGAAGGGCAACCGCGAACTTCCCTCGATCCTGGGCCAACTGACCATCCTGCCGAAACACTGGTGGGAAGCCAATGGCCCCGATGGCAAGCCGCGCGATATCTCGCGCACCACGCTCGAGCCCGTCATGGGGTCGGGTCCCTATAAGATTGCTTCCTTCCAGCCTGGCTCTTCGATCCGCTACGAACTGCGCGACGATTATTGGGGCAAGAACCTGCCGGTCAATATCGGCACGAACAACTTCGGCGCGATAAATTATGTCTATTTTTCTGACTACGACGTCGCGTTCGAGGCGTTTCGTAGTGGCGTCATCGATTACTGGCAGGACAATTCCACAAGCCATTGGGTGACCGGCTACGATTTTCCAGCTGCCAAGGACGGCCGCATCAAGCGGGAGGAACTACCCAACACGCTGCGCTCGGTCGGCATCATGCAGGCGCTCGTTCCCAATATGCGGCGCGCACAATTCAAGGACGAGCGTGTCCGCGAGGCGCTGAACTACGTTTACGATTTCGAGGAACTCAACCGAACCCTTTCCTTCGGGAAGTTGACGCGTGTCGACAGCTTCTTTTTCGGTACGAAATTCGCCTCCTCCGGTCTCCCGCAAGGCGAGGAGCTCAATGTTCTGAACAGCGTCAAGGACAAGGTGCCCGCCGATGTCTTTACCGTGCCCTATGCCAATCCCGTCGGCGGCGACCCGCAAAAGGCGCGCGATAATTTTCGCAAGGCTATTGGTTTGTTCAAGGACGCGGGCTGGATTCTCAAGGGCAATAAAATGGTGAACGCGCAGAGCGGCCAGCCGTTTTCGCTGGAACTCTTGCTGAACAATCCTTCGCTGGAAAGATCGGTGCTGCCTTATGTACAGAACCTGAAGCGCATCGGCATCGATGCCAGCGTCAGGACGGTCGATCCCTCGCAGTACATCAACCGCATCCGCAGCTTCGACTATGATATGATCTGGGTCGTCTGGGCGGAGACGCTGAACCCCGGCAACGAGCAGGCCGAATACTGGGGCTCCGCCTCCGCCGCCCGCCAGGGATCGCGCAACTACGCCGGAATAGCCGACCCGGGCATCGACGACCTCATCCAGAAAGTGATCCTCGCGAAGGACGTGGCGGAGAAGGAAGCGACGACCAAGGCACTCGATCGCGTGCTGCTCGCCCACCACTATGTTTTGCCCACTTTCTACGGGACGACGACCAGGATCGCCTATTGGGACAAGTTCGAACATCTTCCGGAACTTCCTTACTACTCCATCGGCTTCCCGGACGTATGGTGGTCGAAAAGCGCCGGAAAGTGAGGCTCTCTTGCAATAGGGGGCTTGCTGCCTCCAAATGCGAAGGCTGATTCGCAAGTTTCAAACTGAAATGACTGCGCCGGTCTGTATGCGGCGGAAGGGAATGTGAATTGAACGACGGACGGATTGAGGCGAGGCGGGACATGTCCCTCTGCGAGGGAGCAATGGGCTGATGGGCGCCTATATCCTCAGACGCCTGCTGCTGATGATCCCGACCATCGTCGGCATCATGGCTATTTCCTTCACCATCGTACAGTTTGCGCCTGGCGGTCCGGTTGAGCAGGTCATCGCGCAATTGACCGGCCAGGGCGACAACGCCACCGGCCGGCTTTCGGGCGGTACGGACATGCTCGCGCAGCAGGCGGTTGAGGACAGCGGCTCGAAATATCGCGGCGCGCAGGGGCTCGATCCCGAGCTGATCGCCAAGCTCGACAAACAGTTCGGTTTCGACAAGCCACCGCTTGAGCGCTTCGGCCAGATGATGTGGAACTATATCCGCTTCGATTTCGGCGAAAGCTTTTTCCGCAATACTTCGGTCATCGACCTCATCGGCCAGAAACTGCCTGTGTCGATCTCGCTCGGCATCTGGATCCTGATCTTCTCCTATGCGATCTCCATCCCGCTCGGCATCCGCAAGGCGGTGCAGGATGGATCGACCTTCGATGTCTGGACCTCGGGCATCATCATCATCGGCTATGCCGTCCCGAGTTTTCTTTTCGGCATCATGCTGATCGTGCTGTTTGCCGGCGGCTCCTTCTTCGATTGGTTCCCGCTGCGTGGTCTCGTCTCCGACAATTTCGCCGATCTCAACTGGTGGCAGAAGATCCTCGATTATCTCTGGCATCTGGTGCTGCCGCTGATTTCGCTGTCGCTCGCCGCCTTTGCCACCACGACGCTGCTCACCAAGAATTCCTTCATCGAGGAAATCAAGAAGCAATATGTCACCACCGCTCGCGCCAAGGGGTTGAGCGAGCGGCGCGTGCTCTATGGCCATGTCTTCCGCAACGCCATGCTGATCGTCATCGCCGGCTTTCCCGGCGCTTTCATCTCCGCCTTCTTCACCGGTTCGCTGCTGATCGAGAACATCTTCTCGCTGGATGGCCTCGGCCGCCTCAGCTATCTCTCCGTCGTCCAGCGCGACTATCCCGTGGTGTTTGCGACGCTCTTCATCTTTTCGCTGCTCGGCCTCGTCGTCGGCCTTGTTTCCGACCTGATCTACACCTGGATCGATCCTCGCATCGACTTCGAGCGGAGGGACGTGTGATGGATGCAGCCAACCCTCCGGCAACCCCGACGACGGTAAAGCCGCCGCGCAAGGGGCTGTTCTCGCCGACCAACGTGCGCCGCTGGGAGAATTTCAAGGCGAACCGCCGTGGCTACTGGTCGCTCTGGATTTTCCTCGTTCTGTTCGTCCTCACCCTCGGCGCCGAGTTCATCGCCAACGACCGGCCGATCCTGGTCTCCTACAAGGGCGAGATCCTGACGCCGATCTTTGTCGATTATCCCGAAGAGAAGTTCGGCGGCTTCCTGGCGCAGACGGATTACCGCGCGCAGGACATTCAGGACGAGATCAATGCCAATGGCTGGATGCTCTGGCCGCCGATCCACTATTCCTATCAGACGGCAAATTCCAACCTTCCCCAAGGAAAGTCGGCGCCGACCCCGCCGTTCTGGATGATGAGCAAGGAGCAGCGCTGCTCAGGCTATGCGCGAGGCGTTGCCGACCCGAACTGCAACTGGAGCAATTTCAACTGGCTCGGCACCGATGACCAGGCGCGCGATGTGCTTGCCCGGCTGATCTACGGCTTCCGCATATCGGTGCTGTTCGGGCTGGTGCTCACCATCTGCTCGGCTGTCGTCGGCGTCTGCGCCGGCGCGATGCAGGGCTATTTCGGCGGATGGACCGACCTGTTGATGCAGCGCTTCATCGAGATCTGGTCGTCGATGCCGGTGCTCTATATCCTGCTGATCATCGCGTCCGTCCTGCCGCCCGGCTTCTTCATCCTTCTCGGCATATTGCTGCTGTTTTCCTGGGTCGGTCTCGTCGGTGTCGTGCGCGCCGAATTCCTGCGGGCGCGCAATTTCGAATATGTTCGTGCCGCCCGGGCGCTCGGCGTCGACAACCTCACCATCATGTATCGGCACCTGCTGCCGAATGCCATGGTCGCGACGCTCACCTTCGTCCCCTTCATCCTGTCAGGCTCGATTTCGACCTTGACCTCGCTCGATTTCTTAGGCTTTGGCATGCCGCCCGGCTCGCCGTCGCTGGGTGAGATGATCGCCCAAGGCAAATCCAACCTGCAGGCTCCATGGCTCGGGCTGTCGGCCTTCTTCACCATGTCGATCATGCTGTCGCTGCTGATTTTCATCGGCGAGGCCGTGCGTGACGCCTTCGATCCGAGGAAGACGTTCCGATGAGCGAGAATTCCACTCCCCTGCTGTCCGTCCGCAATCTGTCCGTCGCCTTCCACCAGGGCGGAAATACCTCGACCGCGGTCGATGGCATCTCGTTCGATATAAGAAAGGGCGAGGTCCTGGCGCTGGTCGGCGAATCCGGCTCAGGCAAATCCGTGTCGGCCAATTCCATCCTGAAGCTGCTGCCCTATCCGGCCGCCAGCCATCCCTCGGGCGAGATCCTGTTCAAGGGCAAGGATATGCTGAAGGCGTCGGATAACGAGCTGCGCGCCGTGCGCGGCAACGACATCACGATGATCTTTCAGGAGCCGATGACCTCGCTCAACCCGCTCCATTCGATCGAACGGCAGATCGGCGAGATCCTGGCCTTGCATCAGGGCATGGGCGGCCAGGCCGCCCGCAGCCGCACGCTGGAGCTCCTGAACCAGGTCGGTATCCGTGAGCCGGAGAAGCGTCTCAAGGCCTATCCGCACGAGCTGTCCGGCGGCCAGCGCCAGCGCGTGATGATCGCCATGGCGCTCGCCAACCGTCCCGAGCTGCTGATCGCCGACGAGCCGACGACGGCGCTCGATGTGACGGTGCAGGCGCAGATCCTAGAGCTGCTGCGGGATCTCAAGGGCATGCACGGCATGTCGATGCTGTTCATCACCCATGACCTCGGCATCGTCCGCAAGTTCGCCGACCGCGTCTGCGTGATGACCAAGGGCCACATCGTCGAGACCGGTCCGGTGGAGGATGTCTTCACCCGGCCGCAGCATGAATACACCCGTCACCTGCTTGCCGCCGAGCCGCGCGGCGAGCCGCCGCTTGGCGATGCCAGCAAGCCTGTCGTCATGGAAGGCAGTGATATCCGCGTCTGGTTCCCGATCAAGGCCGGCTTCATGCGCAAGGTCGTCGATCACGTCAAAGCCGTCGACGGCATCGATCTCAAGCTCCGGGCCGGCCAGACGCTCGGCGTCGTCGGCGAATCCGGCTCCGGCAAGACGACCCTCGGCCTGGCACTGGCCCGGCTCATTTCTTCCCAAGGGCGCATCGCCTTCGTCGGCAAGGACATAGCCGGCTATTCCTTCCGCGAGATGCGGCCGCTCCGCAACCAGTTGCAGGTCGTCTTCCAGGACCCCTACGGTTCTCTGAGCCCACGCATGTCGGTGGGCGAAATCATCGCCGAGGGGCTCAAGGTGCATGAGCGATCGCTTTCGGCGGACGAGCGGGACAAGCGCGTCTGCTGGGCGCTGGAGGAGGTCGGCCTCGATCCGTTGACCCGCTGGCGTTTCCCGCATGAATTCTCCGGCGGCCAGCGTCAGCGCATCGCCATTGCCCGCGCCATGGTGCTGAAGCCGCGCTTCGTCATGCTCGACGAGCCGACCTCGGCACTCGACATGAGCGTGCAGGCGCAGGTGGTCGACCTTCTGCGCGACCTTCAGAAGCGGCATGACCTTGCCTACCTCTTCATCAGCCACGACCTGAAAGTGGTCAAGGCGCTCGCCAACGAGCTGATCGTCATGCGCTTCGGCAAGGTCGTGGAGCAGGGCACCTCGGCCGATATTTTCCGCGCGCCGAAAGAGGATTATACCAAGGCGCTTCTCGCCGCCGCCTTCAACATCGAGGCGGTGCCCACCGCCACTATCCAGCAATAAAGACAATCGCCATGCCGGCCAAAAGCCCCGTTCTCGTCGACCTCAAATTCGATCCCGCTATGATCGCCAAAGTGCTGAAGACCGCCTTTGCCGATCGCGGCAGCATCAATCTCGCCGATCCCGCGAGCAAGGATGTGGATCTGAGCCATGTCGACTATGCGCTTCTGTGGAAGCCGGATGCCGACCTTTTTGAGCGTGCGCCCAATCTCAAGGTCATTTTCTCGGGGGGCGCCGGTGTCGATTCGATGATGTCGATTGCCGGCCTGCCGGACATACCGATCGTCCGCTTCGTCGATCGCAGCCTGACGGTGCGCATGAGCGAATGGGTCGTGATGCAATGCCTTATGCACCTGCGCGATGTTCCGGGGCATTTCAGGAACCAGCGCCAGCGCGTCTGGGTTCCGCAGGATGGCCCCGAGGCAGGTGATGTCACCGTCGGCGTCATGGGCCTTGGCGTTCTCGGCTGCGATGCCGCCGCCAAGCTGAAGGTCATGGGTTTCAACGTCATCGGCTGGTCCCGCAACAAGAAACAGATCGATGGCATGGAAACCTTCGATGCCGGCGAGCTGGATGCCTTTCTCGCGCGGACCGATATTCTGGTCGGGCTGCTGCCGCTGACGCCGGAAACAACGGGGCTATACGACGCCTCGCTCTTTTCCAGGCTCCGACGCGACGGTGCGCTCGGCAAACCGGTGTTCATCAATGCCGGCCGCGGCAAGAGCCAGGTCCAGGCCGATATCGCCTCGGCGATCGGGACTGGCGTGCTTGGCGGCGCGTCGCTCGACGTCTTTACAGTCGAGCCTTTGGCGGCGGACGATCCCCTCTGGGGTCTGGAAAATGTCATCATCACGCCGCATGATTCCGCCATGTCGGAGGAAAGAGCGCTGTTCCGCTATGTCGAGGAACAGATCGCCCGCTTCGAACGCGGTGAGCCGCTGCTGCATCTGGTGGATCGCGGCCGGGGTTACTAGAGCAATTCGAGGAAAAGTGCGCAGCGGTTTTCCGTCCGGAATTGCGTAAAAATAAATAGATAGAGCGGTTCGGCGATTCCATGAATCGCTAAACCGCTCTAAGCCCCGCTGGAATGACATCTGCCGACCACTATATCGTTCGGCATGGGCAGCTATGGACACAGTTCAGCCGTGCCCGTGCATGTTCAAAAGCGGTGCGGTCGCTTTGGCATCAATTTTCTTTCAGTGACTGGACTTTCGCTCAACATTTTTTGATAACAGGCACCACATACGCGTGCCGACGCGTCGGCGGGCGGCAAGCATGACGTCCGGAGCGCAGGAGACGGGGCAGGAACGACAATGACGAAGACGGATATCGCCACCCGCGTCTATAACCATACCTGGAAGCTCGATCCGATCATCCGCAGCCTGATCGATACGGATTTCTATAAGCTTCTCATGCTCCAGATGATCTGGAAGCTCTATCCGGATGTCGACGCCACCTTCTCCTTGATCAATCGCACCAAGAGCGTCCGGCTTGCCGAGGTGATCGATGAGAGGGAACTGCGCGAACAGCTCGATCACGCCCGCACGCTCAGGCTCTCCAAGAAGGAGATGATTTGGCTCGCGGGTAACAGCTTCTACGGCCGCGCCCAGATTTTCGAGCCGGAATTCCTTGCCTGGCTGTCGAATTTCCAGCTGCCGGACTATGAACTGTCGAAGCGCGATGGCCAGTATATTCTCGACTTCCACGGTTCGTGGAAGGAAACGACCATGTGGGAAATCCCGGCGCTCGCCATCATCAACGAGCTTCGCTCGCGCACGGCGCTGAAGGCGCTCGGTCCATTCACGCTCGATGTGCTCTATGCGCGCGCCAAGGCGAAGATGTGGGAAAAGGTCGAGCGGTTGAGGGAGCTGCCGCACCTGCGCATCTCCGATTTCGGTACGCGCCGTCGTCATAGCTTTCTCTGGCAGCGCTGGTGCGTCGAGGCCCTGAAGGAAGGCGTGCCCCATGCTTTCACCGGCACGAGCAACGTGCTGCTCGCCATGGATTCCGATCTCGAAGCCGTCGGTACCAACGCACATGAGCTGCCGATGGTCGCAGCCGCTCTCGCCAAGAATGACGAAGAGCTCGGCAAGGCGCCCTACAAGGTGCTGCGCGACTGGAACCGCCTCTATGGCGGCAACCTTCTGGTGGTTCTGCCCGATGCCTTCGGCACCGCCTCGTTCCTGCGCGACGCACCGGAATGGGTCGCCGACTGGACCGGCTTCCGTCCCGACAGCGCGCCGCCTATCGAAGGCGGCGAGAAGATCATCGACTGGTGGAAGAAGATGGGCCGCGATCCGCGCCAGAAGCTGCTGATCTTCTCCGACGGCCTCGATGTCAATGCGATCATCGATACCTACAAGCATTTCGACGGCCGCGTCCGCATGAGCTTCGGCTGGGGCACCAATCTTACCAATGATTTCGCTGGCTGCGCGCCGACCGAACTCAAGGGCCTCAACCCCATTTCCATCGTCTGCAAGGTCATCGAGGCCAACGGCCGCCCGGCCGTCAAGCTCTCGGACAATCCGCAGAAGGCGACAGGCGAGCCCGCGGAAGTCGAGCGCTATCTGAAGTTCTTCGGCGCAGAAGATCGCATCGATCACGAAGTGCTGGTGTAGAGCGTTGTCCGTCCGCAATTGCGTGAATTGCGTGAAAATAACGCTTCTAGAATGATCGCGCGATTCCGTTCAAAGCTTGATCGCTTTAGTGGAGCTTAGCCGCCGCTATCGGTGCCACCCGCTTGAACAGCGTCCACCTGCCGTTCTCCCAACGATACTGATCCGGCGAAATAACGTAAGGCACCTCGCTGAGATCGGCGCTGATCAGCTCCAGCAGCTGCAGGCCCAGGGCATCGTTTTCATGGGTGAAGAAGACCTTGTCGCGTGAAAGAAAGGCCGCAATCGGCGCCGCTCCGCCGGATTGCTCCTGCACCTGCGCCCAGAAATTCGGCAGGAAAGCGATGCTGGATTCGAACTGGCCGTCCACCTCGACATATTGAAACTGGCTGCGCTTGGCGATCCGTACGCCGGTCTTGTCGAGAAGTTTCTGCAGGTTGGCCTGTGCCAGCACGGCAAGGTCCTCGGCGTCGATGCCCCAGCTTTCGAGCGCCGTCGACATCACGTAACTGACCGTGGTTTCGCCGTTGACGGCGAAGAGCTTGATCAGGTTTTCCGCCTCGTCGAGATAGACGAATTGCGGCGGGTCGGGTTCGTCCTTGACGGCCTGGATCATCTGTTGCCGCGCCACGTCAACGAAGTCGCGCGCCTTCAAGACCGGCAGGACCTTGGCAAGCTCGTCGCCGTCATCAATGGCTTCGGTCATGTTGAGATAGTTCATCAGCGCCTGCGCGCGGGCTTGTCCGCGCGTCTCGCGCAGCGCCAGCAACGCATTGCTCAGGAATTTCGTCATCGTGTCGCCATTGCGGCTGTGCAGCGTCAGGCTGCCGGCCGCGGCATCGTAGTCGATCCCGATCAGGTCGCCGAAAAACGGCAGCCGTTCTTGCAGATAGGCCGCAAAGCGGGCTTCGTCCTGCAAAGCTTCGTCTGGAATGTTCAGATCGAGCGTCTTGACTGGTGTGGAGGTCACCGGTTCGGTTGCCGTGAGCCGCTGCTCGGGTTGCTTGCCTTTACCGAAGAGCTTTTTCAGGAAATTGAACACGCGCGTCCCCGAGCACCGAACGGTATTGCCGCAGAACCTAGCGCGGCAACCGCTCCGGGGCAATGCCGCCGGCGCCGATCGCGCCGTGGGCGTAAGTGCCTGCTTGCCCGCATAAAAAAGGCGTATAGTCTGCAAAAACGGGCCGGCGGCCCGATTGCGGGAAGGGCAGCGCATATGAAGAATGTCGGGGGTAGCAGGCTGTCGATCAGGACACTGCTTTTATGTCTTTTTGCATTGGCCGCGCCTCTTGCGGCACTCGCACAAAACACGGCTGCACCACAGCCGGCGCCCGAAAAGGTTCGCGAACTCATTCAGCTGATGAACGAACCGGAGGTCAAGCAATGGCTTGGTGCCCAGCTGAACAATCAACTCGCCGCCAGCGCTCCCGGAACGTCCGACGGTGACCAGATGTCCGTCCTCTCCGGCATGCTTGGTCATACTCGGCATCACCTGGAGGTCGTATCCGGCGCGGCGATGACGTTGCCTTACGAGGTGATGGCGGCATCCGAAAAGCTCGAAAGAGAAGGCAGGGCGGTTGGTATCCTGCGTATTATCATCCAGGTCGTGATCCTCTTTTTCATGGGACTTGTGGCAGAGCTCGCCGTTGCGCGCTTCATCAATACCAAGCACATGCGTCGTACCGAAAGGGCTGCCGGCATCGAGACCGAGCTGCAGGCTGCCCGGTTCCAGTTTTTGGGCGGGGTTGTGCCTGCGATCATTCACGCCCTGGTGACGCTGGTTCCGCTGCTCGCTTTCGACTGGCCGCCGGCCATCGAAAGCTTCGCCATAGCCTGTGTCATTGCGCTGGTTTCCATCAGGCTCGTGATTTCCATCGGCAAACTGCTGATGGAGTTGATCGCCATGCGCCGAACGAACGATGTTCTGGACGAGGACAGCGGTACCGCCCGCATTGCCGAACGGCGGCGTGTGGCGAGATACTGGTATCGGCAATGCACGCTGTTTGCTGTCTATTTTGCCTGCGGTTGGGCAGTTCTGCAGGCCGTCACGTCTCTCGAATTTTCCGTCGGCGCCCGGGATCTCATCAGCTATGCACTCGGCATCGGCCTGTTTCTGATCGCCGTGACGGCCGTGTGGTCAAGACCCGTCGCGCCGGAGGAACGTGGGGCGAAGACGATTTCCTGGCTATTGACGATTTTCTTCGTGGCCCTCTGGTGCCTGTGGGTCGCCGGTTTCGACGGCCTTCTCTGGCTCGGCATCTATGCGATCCTGTTGCCGCGCGTTCTCTCGGTATCCACGCGTGCCATCGAGGCGCTGCATGATGCGGCCGACGGCATTTTCGGCGCCGGCAAGTTGGCAGCCGTGCTTCTCGATCGCGGCGTGCGGGCACTGATCATCACCTTCGCGGCCCTCTGGCTGGGGCGGATGCTGGGTGTCGAGGCCCACGCGATGATGAGCAGCAGCGAATCAATCATCGGGCGAATCGCGCGCGGTGTTCTCAGCGGCATCGTCATCCTGCTGGTCGCAGATCTCGTCTGGCACCTGATGAAAACCTATATCGACGCCAAGCTGATGGAATCCTTGCCCGCCGACAGCGATTCCGAGGAGATGAAGGCGAGCCGCGCCCGGCTGCAGACGCTGCTGCCGATCTTCCGCAATATCCTTGCGGTTGCCATCGGCATCATCGCCATCATGATGGTGTTGTCGGGGCTCGGCATCCAGATCGGGCCGCTGATCGCCGGTGCCGGTGTCGTCGGCGTCGCGGTCGGCTTTGGCGCGCAGACCATCGTCAAGGACGTCATCAGCGGCGTCTTCTATCTGTGGGACGATGCCTTCCGGGTCGGCGAATACATAGAAAGCGGCAACCACAAGGGCGTGGTGGAGTCATTCAGCCTGCGCTCGGTCAAGCTGCGTCACCAGCGCGGACCGCTGGCGACCATTCCGTTCGGTTCGCTCGGCGCGGTCAACAACATGAATCGCGACTGGGCGATCGACAAGATCATCGTCAAGGTCACCTATGATACCGATCTGGTGAAGATGAAGCGGATCATCAGGGATATCGGCCAGCGCCTGCTCGACGATCCTGAACTGGCGCCGAGCATCATCCAGACGCTGAAGATGAAGGGCGTGGAACAGTTCGGCGATTTCGCGATCGAAATCAGGCTGGCGCTCACCGCCAAGCCCAACGACGTCTCTGTCATCCGCCGCAGCGCGCTGGCGCTGATCAAGCAGGCCTTCGATGAAAACGGCATCCAGTTCGCCTTCCCGACCGTACAGGTGGCAAGCGACAGGGACGCTTCCGCCGCCGCTGCCCGGCAGCTCATGGAGATGCGTACTGCAGCCGTCGACGCCGCGCAGCAAGCGGGCTGAGACGCTGTGTCGGATAGTGTCGCGGCATCATAGCTTCGGCGCCGCCGTGCTGCCACGGACGATGAGCGTGACGTCGATCATCTCGCGCTCGATCGGCATGGCATCGTCCAGAACCGCCCTTACCGCGCGTTGCGCGATCTGGTCAAAGGGCTGCGCCATCGTCGTAAGGCCCGGCTCCACCATGCCGCCCTCCGGAACGCCATCGAAGCCGATGATGGAGACATCTCTTGGAACGGAAAGTCCCCGTGCCTGCAGCCAGTTCATGGCCAGCAGTGCGATATGGTCGGACATTGCGAGGAGGGCGGTCGGCGGCTCAGGCGCCGAGAACAGATATTCGAGACCCGTCTCGACGCTCGTCTTGTGGTTATCCGTCTCGTAGATCGGAACATCCTGGCGTCGGACGCCGAATGTCTCAAGCGCCTGCCAATAGCCGGTGGCACGATCGCGCGAGGTCGAATAAACAGCCCGCTCGATCTCGCCGAGGTCCACCGGCCCGACATGATCGTAAGAGAATTCGGTGGCAAGCACGGCAAAGCGCCGGTGGCCCAGTTCCGCCAGATGCGTCGCGGCTGTCGCAGCCCCGGCGACATTGTTGACGCCGATCGACGCGACCGACGGATCATCGTCGTTCAATGCCAGGGCAATGAAGGGCAATTGCCGCTCGCGCGTCAGCTGCACCAGCTTTTCGCCGCCCTCCACGCATAACAGGATGAAGCCGTCCACGAGGGCGCTCTTGATGTTCCAGTCCAGCTTCTGCCGGTCCTTGGCCGAAACGAGCGCCAGCCCGGTGCCGCTGGCATCGCAGACCTGGGCCACGGCCGCCAACAGGGCTCTCGCCCATGGGTCGTCGAAGAAATAGGCGAGCGGCTCCACGGCGGCGACGCCGATCGCATTGACCTTTCCTGCCCGCAACAACCGCCCCGTGAGGCTCGGGCCGGCATAACCGAGCTGTCTGGCGGTCTTAAGGACATGCTCGCGCACCTCCTCGCGCACCACGTCGGGCCGGCTGAAGACATTCGATGCGGTTCCCTGCGATACCCCTGCCGCCTTGGCGACATCCGCAAGCTTGATCGTACCCTTGACCAATAGCCTCTCCATTTTCGTTCCCGTGCAGAGTAGCAGGAAATTGTATCGGTTCAATTCCGCTTGACAACGGAGCATTCAAGCGTAGGATTGAACCGATTCAAGTCAATGAATCCGATATAGGATTGAATCGGTTCAAAAAGGCAAACCCAAATGCTGACCAACTATTTCTTCAGGGATCTTTACAATGATCGTTGGGGTGATCCGGCAAACCTGAAGGCGATCGAGCCGCCTTCGGGCGCGGACAAGGATCGAGCTGCTGCGAGGGGCATTTTCGGCCGACTTCGTCGCCTGTATCGCGGTAGCCCGTCCCGCCCGTCTCCATGGTCCTTCACGATCCCCAGCGAAACCCCTGACGCTGAAAGTGAAACAAGTGCGTGGCGTTGCAACGAGTGCGATGCCACGCAGCCGAAATTTCTCAACATCGCGAAAGCGCTCTCGCGGAATTGCTAGCCTGTGCCTCGATTGCCGGCCTCAGAAATTTTCCTTGTAGGGACGCAGGTCGAGCTCCTGTGTCCAGGCCGAGGGATGCTGGCGGTGGATATGCCAGTAGCTCTCGGCGATGGCGTCGATATTGAGCAAGCCGCTGGCGTCCATATCTGGCCGCCGGGAACGCAGCCGCTCTCCGTCTATGCCGCCATCGATGATGGTGTGGGCGACATGCAGGCCGAGCGGCCCGAATTCCCGCGCCATGCTCTGGCTGATCATTCTTAAGCCCGCCTTGGCGGCGGCGAATTGCGCATAGCCCGCCTTGCCGCGCAGGCTGGCGGAAGCGCCGGTGAAGATCACGGTGCCGCGGCCGAGCGGCACGAGGTGGCGGGCCGCCTCGCGCCCGACGAGGAAGCCGCCGAAGCAGCAGATGCGCCAGAACTCCTCGAATTGGGCGGCTGTCAGATCGCGAAAGCCGATCGGGCGGTTGATGCCGGCGTTGAAGACGATGAAATCGGGCGCCGCGATGCCGTCCCGCGGCGCAAAGGCATGTTCGAAGAGCCGCACGACGGCGGCTTCGTCCGTTGCGTCCGTTTCGATGGCCTCGGCGCTGCCGCCGGATGCCTTGATGGTCTCGGCGACCTTGTCGATCTTCGCCGGTGTGCGGCCGGCGATGATGACATGATAGCCCTTACCGGCCAGAAGCCGGCAAAGCGCGGCACCCAATCCCTGCTCTGCTCCCACTCCGACGATGACGGCGCATGGCGTGCTCATTCGGCGGCCTCCCTGGCATCGAACGTTGGATAGTCGGTATAGCCCTCGGCACCGCCGCCGTAGAAGGTCGGGCGATGATAGGGATTGAGCGGAGCCCCGCGACGGATGCGTTCCGGCAGGTCGGGATTGGCGATGAACAGCCGGCCGAAGGCGATGGCGTCTGCATGCCCGGCGGCAAGTGCTGCTTCGGCGGTCTCCGGCCGGAAGTTTCCGGCTGCGATTAATGTGCCCGACCAGGCAGGGCGAAACAGCTCCGCCGCCGATGGCACATTCTTGTGGTCGACCTCAGCGAAGCCCGCCCCGCTGGCGCGCGGTTCGATCAGATGCAGATAGGCAAGATGCAGCCGGTCCAGCTCGCGAATGACATGGCCGTAGAGACGCAAGGGGTCATCCTCGCCGCTATCGTTGGCGATGCCGAAGGGCGAAAGGCGGACGCCGACGCGGTTCGAGCCCCATACGCCGGAAACCGCCTCGACCACTTCGAGCAGCAGCCGTGTGCGATTCTCGATCGAGCCGCCATATTGGTCGGCGCGCTGGTTGGTGCGCGCCTGCAGGAATTGCTCGAGCAGATAGCCGTTGGCGCCGTGGATCTCGACGCCGTCGAATCCGGCTTGCTTGGCATTGGCGGCCGCCTGCGCATAGAGGTCGATCAGCAGCGGCATGAGATCGATGTCGATCGCCTGCGGCGTCTCGAAGGGCACGCGTTCGAACGAAGCGGTGACAGCCTGTCCCTTGGCGGCAATGGCGGAAGGGGCGATGGGCAGAGCACCGCCCGGCTGGTGCGAGGAATGGGAGATGCGGCCGACATGCCAGAGCTGCAGGAAGATCCTGCCGCCCTTGCGATGGACCGCCTCCGTTACCGCCTTCCAGCCGGCGATCTGTTCGGCCGTGTGGATGCCGGGTGTTGCCGGCATGCCTTGTCCGGCAAGAGAAATCTGCGAGCCTTCGGAAATGATCAGCCCCCCTTGGGTGGCACGCTGCGCATAATATTCGGCGTTTAGTGCGGAAGGCACATTGCCCGGCTGGCTCGCCCGCATGCGGGTCAGCGGCGCCATGACGATGCGATGCGCGAGTTCATAGGGGCCGACGGCAAGTGGTGAAAATAAGGTCGCTGTCATAAAATTATCCTGCCTGGAGCTGATGTTGCTCCCCCGGGGCGGAAGGGCCTGTCAGCGGCGATTCGGTCTCGGGAGTCTCGAATAAGATGATGATCATCATTTATTCCAACAATCGGACGTGCGCAACTGAATCTGATATCAGGCCGAAATCCTCGCAAGGAAGGGAAGAAGGGAGGCGTTGAACTGCGCTGGTCGCTGTAATGGGGCGAAATGGCTGACGCCGGTCAGAAGGATCAATTCCGCGCCGGGGATGTGCCGCGCGAGGTGATCGGCGTGCTGGCGCTTGATGAACTCGTCATGCTCGCTATGCACGATGGCAACGGGCACATCGATATCGGCGAGATCGGTGGCGGTATAGTTCGGCTCCGTTCGTTGCATCAGGCCGACAGCCTCAACGAAGCTATCGAACTGATCCGGTGTTGACGACAGAGCCGTGTAATCCTTGGTGTGGCGGGAAAAGCAGCGGTCGATGACCGGCGTGGCCACGAATTCCTTCGTACCGCTCGGGTCCATGTTGCAGGCAAAGAAGAAGACGCCGGCAACGCGCTCCGGATGGGTTCTTGCGAGAATGAGACCCGTACAGGCGCCGTCGCTCCATCCGACGATGGCGGCTTTTCGGACCCCCAGCCTGTCCATCACGGCCAGAACGTCGGTAGCCATCAGCTCGTAGGTGTAGGGTCGCATGTCGCGCGTACTGCGACCGTGGCCACGGCTGTCGATGACGATGACGCGATGGCCGGCGTCGATCAGCGCCGGCACCTGATAGCCCCAATTACCGCTGTTTCCGAGCCCGCCATGAAGGAGGATCACCGGGGCGCCGCTGCCGTAGGCCGCATACCATATGCGAGCGCCGTCGTGATCGACGTGTCCTTCCGTCTCTGCGTGCGGCAAGGGCGCTGCGCCCTCCGCCTCGAATCGATCGAGACCGTCGTCCTGAAATTCCATGCTGACCTCCCAACGCGCTGCCTCCTCCAGGCAGCAACGCGAACGAACCTATTCGATCCTGCTTCGTTTTTCCAAGAGGGCACTGCGGTTACTTTACTGCCAGATGCTCGAAAAGATCCCGTGCCGGCGGTGCCAGCTCCTCGGCGGAGCGCGTGCATGCCGAGAGTTGGCGCGCGTGGCCCAATCGTCGGTGAGGCGCAGTGCCGCGATCTTTGCGGAGCGGCCGCAGCGCTGCCGTTTCAGGCTGGATGGGAACTGCATTTTGCACCCGGCCGCGAGGAAACGGTCATCAAAAGACGAGGGATGACGGTTTCGACGGCACCCATCTCGATGCCATTCTTACAGCGTTCGGCGTGCATGATATGCTGATCCGCGGGGCCGCTGGTCATTGGCGCCCTCCAATTTTGTGAACGCACGCTGATCGCCGGTTATTGCGGAGGATAGAGAGTTACATCACGCTGTAGCGTTGGATGGCGGACAAGGTGGGATTCGAACCCACGGTACGCTTTCACGTACACACGCGTTCCAGGCGTGCGCCTTAAACCACTCGGCCACCTGTCCATCTGCACTTCGCGTCCGATAAAGGAGCTATCGTGGGAACGGCGCGATATATACCGATGAATTTTCTGGGATCAACCTGAATCTGACAGTTTTTTGACTTCTGGACAAAAAACTACGCGCTTCTCCTCCATTGCGTTTGTCCCATTCTCAACCTATCTAAACAGAAGGACGGAAAAAGAACGCGACCGGCCAAACGTGTATGGCCGAGGATAATTGAGTATCCGGAGGGGTTCATGCGTTTCCTGCTGCGTTTCGCCAGCCTTGTCGCGCTGGTGGTTGCGGTCATTGCCGGCACCATCGATTCCATCCAGTCGGTCGCGGCATCGGCTGTGGTGATGACCCCGATGGGCGATGCCTGGAACGATGTCAGCCCATCGTCGCTGGCGACGCTCCGCTCGATGATCTCCTATTATGTCCATCCGCAATTCTATGATCTGGCGATGCAATGGTTGCTGTTCCAGCCGGCCTTTGCCGTTTTCCTGGTGCTCGCGCTGCTCCTTTGGATGGTCGCCTACAAGCGGCCGCCGGTTGCCGGTCGCTTCAGTGTCTGAAGCGCTATGCAAGAGCCGTCGGGACCTGTGCCATTTTGGGGAGTTTGGCAGTGACGGGAACGCCCTCGGGCGGTCTTGCAAAGGGAATGCGAAGCGCCGAACCAACGGCTGCCGGACGTTCGACGACCGCCTCGCTGGCTAATAAAATCGCAGTTTGAGAGCGAAATTGTTCAAAAATCGGCCCCTTTGGACGGGTTTTTGGCAATTCCCACAAATCTTTACCAACTGAAAAATTTCTCGTGAATTTTTCGTGCAGCCATGCAAGGATGCGCCAGCTTGGCCTCGGGGGAGGCCGGCGGTTCCGCAGACATGTCCGGCCAACGGGCTTGCGGGAGGACCCAACAAAGATAGCAACAACAGGGCTGCAACTCATGAAAAAATCCCTTCTGACCCTTTTCGCCTTGGCTGCCATGTCGGCAACGGCGCTTGCGGCCGATATCAAGCCGGCAATCGTCTACGGAACTGGCGGCAAGTTCGACAAGTCCTTCAACGAAGCTGCCTACAATGGCGCTGAAAAGTTCAAGAAGGAAACCGGCATCGCCTATCGCGACTTCGAGCCGACGGGCGACACACAGGGCGAACAGGCGCTGCGCAACTTTGCCAGCAAGGGCTTCAATCCGGTCATCGCCGTTTCTTTCGCGTGGACCTCTGCTCTCCAGAAGGTTGCTGCTGAATATCCGAAGACCGAATTCGTGCTGATCGACGACAGTCTTGATCTGCCGAACGTCCGCTCCGTCAAGTTCAAGGAAAACGAAGGCTCCTATCTCGCCGGCGTCATGGCTGCGCTGTCTTCGAAGAGCGGCAAGGTCGGCTTCGTCGGCGGCATGGACATCCCGCTGATCCGCAAGTTTGAGTGTGGCTACGAGCAGGGCGCACGCGCTGCCAATCCGAAGATCGAAGTCTTCCAGAACATGACCGGCACGACGGGCGCTGCCTGGAATGACCCGGTCCGCGGCGGCGAGCTCACCAAGAACCAGATCGACCAGGGCGCCGACGTTGTTTACGCGGCTGCCGGCGCGACCGGCCTCGGCGTGCTGCAGACGGCCGCCGACAACAAGAAGCTGTCGATCGGCGTCGATAGCAACCAGAACTACCTGCATCCGGGCTCCGTTCTGACCTCCGTCGTCAAGCGCGTCGACCTCGCCGTCTACAACGCGTTCAGCGATGCCAAGAACGGCAAGTTCACGCCCGGCACGCAGGAGCTCGGCCTGAAGGAAGAGGGCGTCGGCGTCGCCATGGACGACAACAACAAGCCGCTCGTGACGCCGGAAATCAAGGCTGCGGTCGACAAGGCAAAGGCCGATATCATCGGCGGCACCGTCAAGGTCCACGACTATACGACCGACAACGCCTGCCCGAAGAGCTGATATGAAACAAGGGCGTATGACGGATCAAAACGTCATACGCCCTTTTCTTATCCGGAATCTGGTTTCTGGAGCCCCCTATAGTGAGCCAAACACCTGCCATCGAGCTCGTGGGCATCGACAAAAAATTCGGTGCTGTCCACGCCAATAAAGATATCAACCTGACCGTCGCCAAAGGCTCGATCCACGGGATCATCGGCGAAAACGGTGCCGGGAAATCGACGCTCATGTCGATCATCTACGGATTCTATCACGCCGACAGCGGCGAGATCCGCATCAACGGCAATCCCATCGCCATCCGTGATAGCCAGGCGGCAATCGCCGCCGGCATCGGCATGGTGCACCAGCATTTCATGCTGGTCGATAATTTCACCGTGCTCGAAAACGTGATGTTGGGTGCCGAAGGCGGCGCGTTGCTCGCCAAGGGCGTCGCAGCCGCGCGCGCCGAGCTTGGTCGTCTGGAGAAGGATTACGGCCTGGAGGTCGATCCGGACACATTGATCGAGGAGCTTCCCGTCGGCCAGCAGCAGCGCGTCGAGATCCTGAAGGCAATGTTTCGCGGCGCCGAGATCCTCATCCTCGATGAGCCCACAGGCGTTCTGACGCCAGCCGAGGCCGACAATCTGTTCCGTATTCTCCGCGTGCTGCGCGATCAGGGCAAGACGATCATCCTGATCACTCACAAGCTGCGCGAGATCATGGCGATCACCGACACGGTATCGGTCATGCGCCGCGGCGAGATGGTCGCCACCCGCAAGACGGCGGAAACCACCGTGGAGGAACTCGCGGAGCTGATGGTCGGCCGCCGCGTGTTGTTGCGCGTCGAGAAGGGTGCTTCCAATCCCGGCGACGTCCTGCTGTCGGTACGCAATCTGACCGTCAAGGATGGCCGCGGCGTCACCATGGTCGACAACGTCTCCTTCGATGTCCGTGCGGGAGAAATCGTCGGGATCGCCGGCGTGGCCGGAAACGGCCAGTCCGAATTGCTGGAGGCGATCGCCGGCATCCGCAAGCCGGCCTCAGGCGAGATCCATCTGCACGGCAAGCCGATCGGCATGGCCGATCCTGCCGCCCTGCGCGACCTGGGCCTTGCCCATATCCCCGAGGACCGCCATCACATGGGACTCGTCCTCAAGTTCGAGGAATACGAGAACTCGATGCTCGGCTATCACCGCGACGTCAAATACGGCCGGGGCGGAATGCTCGATCTCGAAGCCATGCGCAAGGATGCCGTCGAGAAGATCGAGAAATACGATATCCGCCCGCCGAACGCGCGGCTGAAGACCGCCAACTTCTCCGGCGGCAACCAGCAGAAGATCGTTGTCGCCCGCGAGATCGAGCGCGATCCGAAAGCGCTGCTGATCGGTCAGCCGACGCGCGGCGTCGACATCGGCGCCATCGAGTTCATCCATCGGCGCATCATCGAGATGCGCGATGCCGGCAAGGCGATCCTGCTGGTTTCGGTGGAGCTGGATGAAATCCGCGCGCTGTCGGACCGCATCCTCGTCATGTTCGCCGGGCATATCGTCGGTGAAAAAACGGCTGAGGCCGGTGAACAAACGCTCGGCCTGATGATGGCCGGCATTGCGGCATGAGGCCTTGATGAGTACTGCTTCCGTTCCACTTCCAAATTGGATCAATTACGGCCTGATCCCCATCCTCAACCTGATCGTTGCTTTTCTGATTTCCGGCCTCGTGGTCTGGTTCATCGGCGAGAGCCCGCTCGATGCCCTTGTGCTGCTGCTGCAGGGTGCTCTCGGCAGCGGTGAGGGTATCGGCTTTACTCTGTACTATGCCACCAGCTTCATCTTCACAGGCCTTTCCGTCGCCGTCGCCATCCATGCCGGTCTGTTCAACATCGGCTCCGAAGGCCAGGCTTATGTCGGTGGTCTCGGTTGCGCCCTGGTGGCGCTGGCGCTGGACAGATACGTGCCCTGGTATGTGACGATGCCCTTCGCGGTGATCGGCGCGGCCATCTTCGGCGCGCTCTGGGCTCTCATTCCCGCCTGGCTGCAAGCCAAGCGCGGCAGCCACGTCGTCATCACCACCATCATGTTCAACTTCATCGCCTCGGCGATGATGAATTTCATCCTGGTGCATGTGTTGATCGTGCCGGGCAAGATGGCACCGGAAACCCGCACCTTTCTCGAGGGCGGCCAACTTCCGAAGCTCGATTGGCTGATGGGCATCTTCGGCTCGACCATTGGGGCCGCGCCGCTCAACGTGTCCTTTCTCATCGCGCTGGTCATGTGTTTTCTCGTCTGGGTTCTCGTCTGGCGCACCAAGCTCGGCTATGAAATGCGCACGCTCGGCCTCAGCCCGACGGCCGCCGTCTATGCCGGCATTCCCTATGCACGCACGGTCGTCATCGCCATGCTGATATCAGGTGGTCTTGCCGGTATGATGGCACTTAATCCGGTCATGGGAGCCTCCGCGCGCCTGCAGGTGGAGTTCGTGCTCGGCGCCGGTTTCGTCGGTATCGCCGTGTCGTTGATGGGACGCAACCATCCGTTCGGCATCATTCTGGCGGCGATCCTGTTCGGTATTCTCTACCAGGGCGGCGACGCGCTCTCTTTTGATATGCCGAACATCACGCGTGACATGATCGTTGTGATCCAGGGCCTCGTCATCCTGTTCGCCGGCGCCCTGGAATATATGTTCCGACCTGCGCTTGCGCGCATCTATCAAAAATTTGCCAGGGCGTGAGGATCGGATGATGGACTATTATGATCTTCTCATCAGCATACTTGGCTCGACCATCCGCCTGTCGATTCCGCTGATCTTTACCGCGCTTGCGGGCCTGTTTTCCGAGCGTGCCGGCATTTTCGACATCGGCCTCGAAGGCAAGATGCTGGCATCGGCCTTCGCAGCAGCCTGTGTCGCCTCCGTCACCGGTTCGGCCTGGGCCGGGCTTGGCGCCGGCATTGCGATATCGGTCGTCCTCGGGCTGCTTCATGGCTTCGCTTCGATCACCAATCGCGGCAACCAGATCGTCTCCGGCGTCGCCATCAACTTCCTGACCGCCGGCTTGACCATTGTGCTCGGACAGGCCTGGTTCGGCCAGGGCGGCCGCACGCCGACGCTGCCGGGCTCGGCGCGCTTCGCCTCGATCACGCTGCCCGGCGTCGATGCCATGCGTGACGTGCCGTTCATTGGGCCGCTTTATGCCAACGTCATTTCCGGCAACAATATCCTCACCTATCTCGCCTTCCTCGCCGTGCCGATTTCCTGGTGGATCCTCTATCGCACCCGGTTCGGCCTGCGGCTGCGTGCCGTCGGGGAAAATCCGGGTGCCGTCGATACGGCCGGTATCTCCGTCGAGTGGCTGCGCTATCGTTCGCTGATCGTCGCCGGCATTCTCTGCGGCTTCTCCGGCACCTATCTTGCCATCGCCCAGTCCGCCGCCTTCATCAACAACATGTCGGCGGGCAAGGGCTATATTGCACTTGCGGCGCTGATCTTCGCCAAGTGGAAGCCGGTGCCGGTCATGTTCACTTGCCTTCTGTTCGGCTTCCTCGATGCCTTCGCCAATTTCATGCAGGGCAAGGCGGTTCCGGGTATCGGCGAAGTGCCGGTACAGATTTTCCAGGCGCTGCCCTATATCCTCACCTGCATCCTGCTCGCAGGCTTTATCGGTGTCGCCAAGCCTCCCAAGGCCGGTGGCGTGCCCTATACCAAGGAGCGCTAGTCCATGTCGCATGATCTGTTCGAGGCCGCCCGCGGGGCGATGGCTTTCGCCCATGCTCCCTATTCGAAATTTCCCGTTGGAGCGGCTATCCGCGCCGAGGACGGCAAGATCTATACCGGCGCCAATATCGAGAACCTGTCCTTCCCGCAGGGCTGGTGCGCTGAACCCACAGCGATCAGCCACATGATCATGGGTGGCGCCAAGAAGATCGTCGAGATGGCCGTGATTGCGGAAAAGCTGCCGCTCTGCCCGCCCTGCGGCGGCTGTCGGCAGAAGATCGCCGAATTCGCCAGCAAGGAGACACGCATCTACCTTTGCGACGAGGCCGGCGTGAAGAAGACCATGACCATGGACGAGATGCTGCCCTTCAGCTTTGAAACCGAGATGCTGGGATGAGCGCCGCCGTCGAAATCCTCACCAAAAAGCTCGGCGATCTGAAGCCGCGCTACGGCGTCGTTTTGGGCTCCGGCCTCGGCTCTCTCGTCGATGAGGTTGGCGATGCCGTGCGCATTCCCTATGCCGATCTGCCTGGCTTCCCCGTCAGCGCCGTTTCCGGTCATGCCGGCACTTTGGTCGCGGGCCAGCTCGGCGACGTGCCTGTTATCATGCTGTCCGGCCGCGTGCACTACTACGAAAAAGGCGACGCCAACGCCATGCGCGTGCCGATCGAGACGCTGAAGGCGCTCGGCGTCGAGACGCTGATTCTCACCAACTCGGCCGGATCGTTGCGGGAGGAGATGGCGCCCGGATCGGTGATGCAGATCACCGATCACATCAACTATTCCGGCATGAACCCGCTGATCGGCGAAGAAAGCGACAAGCGCTTCGTCGGCATGACCAGCGCCTATGATACCGACCTGATCATGCGCATGCGCAAGGCGGCGGAAAAGGCCGAGATCAAGCTGTCGCACGGCGTCTATATGTGGTTTTCCGGACCGAGTTTCGAAACGCCGGCGGAGATCCGCATGGCGCGCATCCTCGGTGCCGATGCCGTGGGCATGTCGACCGTGCCGGAAGTCATTCTGGCACGTCTTTTCGGCCTGAGGGTTGCCGCTGCCTCAGTCATCACTAACTATGGTGCTGGCATGACCGGCGGCGAACTCTCGCATGACGAGACCAAGGACATGGCTCCGGTCGGCGGCGCCCGTCTCGCCGCCATCTTGAAAGAAATGATTGCCGACGGAGGAGATCCCCAATGACGAGCCATTCCCTCAGAGAAACGGCGGCCGTTGCGCTTTCCCTTCTCGATCTCACCAATCTCAAGGATGATTGCACGCCCGCCCAGATCGAGACGCTCTGTGCCCGCGCGCAATCCCCCTATGGCAATACCGCCGCGATCTGCATCTGGCCGCGCTTCGTCGCTCAGGCCCGCAGCATTCTCGGAACCGACCATGTCGTGAAGATCGCGACTGTCGTGAACTTCCCGGCCGGCGACATGGAGGTGGCCGACGTATCAGCCGAGGCCCGCGAAGCCATTGCCGACGGCGCCGACGAGATCGATCTGGTCATTCCCTATCACGCATTTCTGGCCGGCAATGAACAGGCCGTCACCGACATGGTGGCTGCCGTCAAGGCCGAGTGCAAGGGGCCAGTCATCTTGAAGACCATTCTCGAAACCGGCGAATTGAAGGACGCCGCGCTGATCCGGCGCGCCTCCGAACTCGCCATCGACGCCGGCTCGGATTTCATCAAGACCTCAACCGGCAAGGTTGCCGTCAATGCGACGCTCGAAGCGGCAGACATCATGCTGCGGGCGATCCGCGCCAGCGGCCGCAAGGTCGGCTTCAAGCCGGCCGGTGGCATCGGCTCCGTCGCCGACGCAGCGCTTTACCTGAGCCTTGCCGAGACCATCATGGCGCCCGACTGGGCCATGCCATCGACCTTCCGTTTCGGTGCGTCGAGCCTGCTTGACGATATCCTGAACGTATTGGCAGGCGGAGAGTCGAAGACGGCCTCCTCAGGCTATTGAGCTCATGATCCCGCAGGAAATCATCCGGCTGAAGCGTAACGGCGCCGCCCTGTCGGCCGCCGATATCGACGATTTCATCGGTGCATTGGCGCGTGGCGAACTGGCGGAAAGCCAGATCGGCGCTTTTGCCATGGCCGTGTGGTTTCGCGGAATGACGCGCGATGAGATCGTGGCCTTGACGCTCGCCATGGCCCGCTCCGGTGATACGCTCTCCTGGTCCGGCATCGGCAGGCCGATCGCCGACAAGCATTCGACTGGCGGCGTGGGCGACAACGTCTCGCTGATGCTGGCCCCCATCGCCGCCGCATGCGGCCTCGCCGTGCCCATGATCTCCGGTCGCGGCCTCGGCCACACCGGCGGCACGCTCGACAAGCTGGAATCCATTCCCGGCTACGGGATCACCCCGGATGCGGCGCGCTTTCGTAAGGTGGTGGACGAGGTGGGCTGCGCCATCATCGGCCAGACCGGCGCTTTGGCACCCGCCGACGGCAAGCTCTATGCGGTGCGCGATGTCACCGCAACCGTCGACTCCGTACCCTTGATCACCGCTTCGATCCTGTCGAAGAAACTGGCGGCGGGGCTGGAAACCTTGGTGCTTGACGTCAAGATCGGCAATGGCGCCTTCATGACCTCGCAGGAGGATGCGGAGACACTGGCGCGCTCGCTGGTGGATGTCGCCAACGGCGCCGGCGTGAAAACCTCCGCCCTGATCACCGATATGAATGAGCCACTGGCCGATGCCGCCGGCAATGTGGTCGAGCTTCGCAACTGCCTGGATTTCCTGAAGGGCAACAAGGCGGGCACGCGGCTTGAAACGATCGTGCTGGCCTTCGCTGTGGAGATGTTGCTTCAGTCCGGCATTGCTGCGGACAGCACCGAGGCGGAGGGCAGGGCGCGAGACGCCATTGCTTCCGGCAGGGCGGTCGACGTGTTCGGCCGCATGGTGCATGGTCTCGGCGGTCCGGCCGATCTGCTTGAGAATCCCGATCGGTATCTGACAGCCGCGCCGGTGCAAAAGCCCGTTCTTGCCTCCTCCGATGGATGGCTCGGCGCCTGCGATGCCCGCGCGATCGGCATGAGCGTGATCGATCTCGGCGGCGGACGACGTCATCCGCAGGACAAGATCGATCATCGCGTTGGCTTCAGCGATATCCTGCCGCTCGGCACGAGGGTCAGCAAAGGTGACCGCATCGCAACCGTTCACGCCGCCGATGAGGCGACTGCGGAAAAGGCCACGGCCGATCTGGCTGCCAACTATCGCATCGTCGAGACTGCGCCTGTCTTGCCGCCCGTTATCGTCACCAGGATATGACGTCAAAACAATAGAGTGGAGCGGTTGAGCGATTCTGCGAAACGCTTGGCCGCCCTATTGCGTCAGGCGCAATGTGCTGTTCTGGACACCATAGGAATTCAGCCTTTTCAGGAAGCTCATGCCGATCAGCGTCGTGGATAACGCGCTGTCCTTCGCCACGATGGCGTCGATATCGCGGATCCTGATCCCGCCGATCTCTAGGCGCTCGAGCTTGACAAGAGCCACCTTGGAAGTGCCGTTTGCGGTTTGCATCGGATAACGATAGTCCAGATCGACGCTGCTGAAGCCGATGCTGCGGGCTGTGCTTTCGTTGATCGCGACATAGGTTGCACCGGTATCGATCATCCCATGCACCGGTCGGCCGTTAAGGTTGAAATCGCCCTGATAGTGGCCGCTCGCATCGGCGTGCAGCAATACGCTGCCATAGAGGCTGGGCGGTTCGGCCTTCTGCGGCGGAACGGAAACGGTTTCCACCGGCGCGGGCTTTTCTCTGTTTGCGATCCCGGTCAAGAGCGGTGGCACTTGGGTGGCCGCAACAGCGATGATGCCGGCAAAGACAAGAACGCGAACAAGCATCAGCGAGGCCCCTCCTGCGGGCATCGCCATATGTAAGTCAACTTTACTGAAGGGCCGCTAAGGCAATCAATAAAAAGCCCGGCAGTTGGACACCGCCGGGTAAAAAGCAAATATAACGGCGAAATCTACTTCGTGCCGTACATACGGTCGCCGGCATCGCCGAGGCCGGGCACGATATAGCCCTTCTCGTTCAGATGGCTGTCGATCGCGGCGGTGAAGACCGGCACGTCCGGATGCGCGTTGCGGAAATTGGCAATGCCCTCGGGAGCGGCCAGCAGGCAGAGGAAGCGGATATTGTGGGCACCACGTTCCTTCAGCTTGTCGATCGCCGCAATCGAGGAATTGCCGGTCGCCAGCATCGGGTCGACGACGATGATCAGGCGCTCGGCGATATCCTCCGGTGCCTTGAAGTAATATTCGACCGGCTGCAGCGTCTCGTGATCGCGGTAGACGCCGATATGCGAGACACGGGCCGAGGGTACGAGGTCGAGCATGCCTTCCAGCAGGCCGTTGCCGGCGCGCAGGATCGAAGCGAAGACCAGCTTCTTGCCTTCGAGGATCGGCGCGTCCATCGGCTGAAGCGGCGTTTCGATCGTCTCGATGGTCAATTCCAGGTCGCGCGTCACTTCGTAACAAAGCAGCGTCGAGATCTCGCGCAGCAGTCGGCGGAAGCTCCCTGTCGACGTCTCCTTCTTGCGCATGATTGTGAGCTTGTGTTGCACAAGCGGGTGATCGATGACAGTGACGCCGTCCATGGTTTCAGCCTTCCAGTAATTCCGCGATATGAGATGTTTCTTTCACGGAAATCGTCTCTGGTGCAAGAAAATAGGCCGCTTTGGGAAATTTCATCCCCAGTCTGCGGCCTGGAATCCAGCCTTTACAGCCTCGCCAGCAACGCCGCCCGGGTCGCCTCGTCCACGAAGGCAGCTTCGATTGCCGTGCGTGTCATGGCGTCGATCTCGTCGTCGCTGAAGCCGAAAGCGGTTGAAGCGAGTTCATATTCACGCTTGAGCGACGTATGGAAGAAGGGCGGATCGTCGGAGTTGATCGTCACCCGCACGCCGGCCTCGCGCAGCTTGCGCAGTGGATGCGATGGGAAATCCGGGAAGACATTGAGTGCGACGTTGGAGCCCGGGCAGACCTCCAGCACCGTGCCGAGATCGGCGAGGCGCTTGACGAGGTCTGCATCCTCGACGGCGCGCACGCCATGGCCGATCCGATCGGGGCGGACCAGCTCGACGGCATCGGCAACGCTGAAGGCGCCGCAGACTTCGCCGGCATGGATGGTGATGCCAAGACCGGCCTCGCGGGCGATGTCGAAGGCGCGGGCGTAATCGGCGACGCGGCCCATACGTTCTTCGCCCGCCATGTTGAAACCTGATATCAGCGGATTGTCGCTCCTGGCCGCATATTCGGCCGCCTTCACCACCCGGTCCGGGCCGAAGTGGCGTTCGCCTGTCACGATCAGCCGGGCCTCGATGCCGGTCTTTGCCTTGGCGGCCCGAATACCAGCAGAAACCCCGGCCATATAGGCGTCGGCGCCGAGGCCGATGCGGTCCCCATGATCGGGCGAGACGATGAGCTCGCTATAGATGGTGCCGATGCCGGCAAGCTCTTCCAGATAGGTTTCCGTCAGCAGCGCATAATCTTCCTCCGTGCGATAGACCTCGGAAACCTTGTCGTAGCAGACGAGGAATTCGGCGAAATCCTTCCAGAGATAGATGCCATCCTTGAGGAAAGCGCTGGTGTCGACGCCGTATTTCCGTGCCTGCGCGAGCGTCAGCGCCGGCGGAGCCGCGCCTTCCAGATGGCAATGCAACTCCACCTTCTTCAAATGCGATGTCAAAGGAAACTCCTTCCATGCGGTCCTGCCGCAACGCCCAGATGTTGTGCGATCGTCTCGCCGATGTCGGCATAGGTTTGGCGGATGCCGATGGAGCGCGAGCGGATTCCCGGTCCATAGGCGATGACCGGTACGCGCTCGCGCGTGTGATCCGTGCCGCGCCAAGTCGGGTCGCAACCGTGATCGGCGGTCAGTATGACGAGATCGCCTGCCTTCATTTTCTTAAGCACTTCCGGCAGCCGCGCGTCGAAGGCCTCGAGCGCCGCAGCATAGCCCGGCACATCGCGGCGATGGCCGTAGACCATGTCGAAATCGACGAAATTGGTGAAGACCAGATCGCCGTCGGCAGCTTCGTCCATGGCCTTCAGCGTGGCATCCATCAAAGCCATGTTGCCATTGGCCTTGATGACTTTGGAAACGCCCTGATGGGCGAAGATATCGCCGATCTTGCCCACCGCATGCACGGTGCGTTCGGCCTTGACGAGGCGGTCGAGCAGGGTCGGTTCCGGCGGCAGCACGGAGAAGTCGCGGCGGTTTCCGGTCCGCTCGAATGTTGCCGCCGTCTCGCCGACGAAGGGGCGGGCAATGACGCGGCCGATATTATAGGGATCGAGCAGGGTGCGCACGATCTTGCAGAGGCCGATCAGCCGATCCAGCCCGAAATGCTGCTCATGTGCGGCGATCTGGAAGACGGAATCGGACGAGGTGTAGCAGATCGGCTTGCCACTGCGAATATGCTCTTCCCCGAGCCTGGCGATGATATCCGTGCCGGACGCATGGCAATTGCCGAGAATACCGGGCAGATCGGCCGCCTCGCAGATGGCTTTCACCAGCTCCGGCGGAAAGGCGTCGCCCTCGACCGGAAAGTAACCCCAATCGAACATAACAGGCGTTCCGGCGATCTCCCAATGGCCTGATGGCGTGTCCTTGCCGCGTGAAACCTCGCTGGCGCAGCCGTAGACCCCATAAAGCTTCTCAGGCTGCGGCATTCCGGCGGGATAGCTGCCTGTCGCCGCCTTGGCGATCTCCAGCAGCCCGAAGGCGGACATGGTCGGCAATACCAATGGTCCCTGGCGCAGGCCTTCGCGGTCGGCGGCACCGGCGGCACAGAATTCGGCGATATGGCCGAGCGTGTCGGCGCCCTCGTCGCCATAGCTTGCCGCATCCGGGCCGCCGCCGACGCCAAAAGAGTCCAGAACGAAGAGAAAGGCGCGCGCCATGGATCACCCGATAAAGATCATCGCCGCCCGGCGGTTCCGCCGGGTGCATTGGACGTCACCCATATAACGGAGCCACCGACTTGGCAATTTTCCGTTTCGGTTGGGAATGCCGAGCTTGGTCTTGATGATCGCGCTCAGCAGTCGCTGCAGCTGATCGACGTGCCGACGCGCTGGCGATAGTAATACTGCCGGCTTATGGTGATCTGGTTGGTGCCGCTCGGCAGGAAGTTGGCGCCGAAACTGATGAGCTGGTAAGGGATGGCAAGCTCGCTGCGGACGAGGAACGTGCTCGCCTGGTTCAGGCTGCTGGGGATCGTGACCGCGGTGCCGGCCGAATAGGGCCGCGTCCCGTCCTGTGCCCAAGACCAGGCCACCGTCGCATTTCCTGTAGCGTCGATCGCAATGCCGGTAATCTTCAATGTCAGGCCGGTCGTGACATAGGGCGCGAAAATAGCACTGGCCACGGACGGCATGGTGGCAAGCACCGACTTCGTGACGCTCGACTGCTGCGAGACGATATCCGCGATCGAGCCGGCCGAGCGGCTGGCGCGCTTCGAGAAGCTGAGGCCGACGGTAAGCTCGAAAGCGCCGAGGTAGAGCATTAGCAGCACGGGAAAGAGAATGGCGAATTCGATCGCGCCGACGCCGCGCCGGTCGCGTACAAAGCGCCGCAGGAGACCGAAGGACGTGCCCTCCTTCTCTATTATGTTCGCTTGCCCGCTCAAGGATAGTTCTCATTCTGGAAAGCAGCGGTCGCGACGATGAGGTAGGTCGTCGGCATCGAGCCGTCGGACGGCCGTATGTTGGTGAGATAGGGCCGCATGAGGTCCGTCATGATCTGCCATCGATAATAGGCGCGCACCATGTTCATGGATTTGGCGCCGCCAGGTGCGAATGCAAAGCCGGTGGTCTTGAGATCGGAATAGGGATCCGTCGACGATTGGCGCGGAACTGTCGTCGGCATGGCTGCGAAGCTGGTGTAGTTTTCAACATCGAGATAGAGGCTCGATGGCGTCGTCGCTTCCGATGACGAGCAGGTGATCAGCACCGAGATCTCATTGCAGAAGGCCTGGCGGAATTGCTGCTGAGTTGTATTGCTTGCGGTGATTTGTCCGGTTCTGATCTGGCGCGACAGGGTGTCGACGGCATTGGAAATGACCTGCTCGGCGGTGAAGGCGACGAAGGTCTCCAGGATCGCGAAGACGATCAGGAAATAGGGAATGGCAAGCAAAGCGAATTCGATCGCCGCGGTTCCGTCGCGAGAGCGCACGAATTCGCGCAAACGACCTCGGGCACGCCGCCGTGCTGGGCTCTTGTTTCCGAGAAGATCATCGTCTGGCATCGTTGAGTATCCGCGGCGATTTGCCTGCGGGTGAAACTAGAGATGCTTTCTTGATAATCCGTTTCTCTTCTCTCTTCATATTTAAAGGAAACCAGGATTATCGATTGGAGGGTAATTCCTAAATATTTCTTTCGAATATTTGCATCAACAAAAGCGTCTTACTGGCCAGTTGGCGCGGCTGTCGCGGTATTGCTCTGCTGGGCGTGCTGTTCGCAATTGGGTGTGCACGATAGTACGGCGCGATCGGTCTGGCGAAAGACGCGCACAGTATTGCCTTCATCGATCGAGACCAGGATCTGTTCGTCCACGATCGCATTGTCGTCAGCATCGAGCAGGATGATATTTGTGGTGCCAAAATTGCGGCCGGTCAGCACGATGGTCTTCGGATCCGCGACAGTCGCATCGGCGACCTGGGAATTTCCGACGATGACTTTGGCGACGGGACGGTCAAGCTTCAATACGCGCGCGTGATCCATATAGACGCGCAGCATGCTTTCTCCCGCAGCCTGGGAAAGCTGTGGTGTCATGCTGGCCAGGGCGACGACGCCGGCAAGGAATGCGGTTTTGCCGCCGATTGGCATGGCTTTGCCTCTTGGAGTTGATGTCGAAAATGTTTACCGCACAGAATGAGAAAGAATGGTGAATGAACGATTAAGGCGTCGCTCGATAGCGTGATTATGACGCTGGTGTCCCTCATCTGGCTTCCGTTCTTCGTTTTTCACGACAAATACGTGTCATTACGAGGCGAGTCGCATATTATTCTAATATACATGTACCTAATAATTTCTTTTAACCTAAAAGTTTTCTTTAAAAATGCTTGGAAAGACATGAATTGGAGTTAACTATTCTATTTTCGCTTTGGAATTTACACTGCGTTAACCCACTTCCTTAAAGCGATGGAAACGGCGCGCGACTAGGGTTCAACGCATCCGATCAACGGCAAACAGTTGGCGGACGTGCTGTCAACAAAGTGAGTGGAGTAAATCAATGTCCAAGCTTTTTTCGCGCTTCCTGAAGGATGAATCCGGTGCGACCGCAATCGAATACGGCCTGATCGCTGCTCTGATCTCGGTCGCCATCATTGCCGGCGCAACCACCCTGGGCAACACGCTCAGCACGACCTTCAACAACATCTCCACCCAGATGAACAAGTCTGGCACCGGTGTTGGTACCAAGTAAAATATTTGCCTTGAGGGCATAACATTTCCCGGAAGCCGCTCAATAAATGGGCGGTTTCCGATATTTATATTTACAAAGGGGATATGGCATGTTCGACGCTGCAGCGTTACTTATATTTCCGCTCTGCATGTCGATCGCGGCAATCTCCGATCTGCTGACAATGACGATCCCAAATCGTGTATCCTTGGCGCTCGCGGTCTCTTTCTTGGTATTAGCACCCGTTTTCGGACTATCAGTGACGGAAATCGGCATGCACTTTGCCAGCGCCAGCGTTGTCTTTTTTGCCTGCTTCGCACTCTTTGCGTTGAATGTCATGGGCGGCGGCGACGCGAAGCTCTTGGCTGCTGCAGCACTCTGGTTCGGTTTCGATTCTTCCCTGGTGGTATTTCTCGTCTATGTCGCGTTTATTGGCGGGGTAGTGACGGTTCTGATTGTTCTGCTCCGATCGCAAGCCAGCATCATCATGGCCATTGGTCTGCCCGTGCCAAATTCATTGATGGTCGCCAAAAAAATCCCCTACGGCATTGCGATTGCCATCGGCGGCATCCTTGCCTTTCCCTCCTCGCCGCTCTTGATTGCAGCGACCCAAGGGGCACTCTAAGCCGGAAATCGGCGAGTATAAATTAAATCATTATATGAATATTCTCTAATTTACTTCAAGTAATTATGGTTAAGTAATGGTAGATGTAATACACCATTAACCATAATTACACCAATTGCTGAGCATTCTGCGGGGCGAAGAATCCTGTTCCCCAAGGAATGACTATGAAACCCGCTCGTACAATAATACTCGCAGTGGCAGCCGTCGCGGCAGGAATGGCCGGGCTCCTTGCGATGCGTCTTGCTGGTTCGCACAATATCGTACCGCAGGTTGCGGCGGTGGTGGAAAAGGAAGCGACGATCAATGTGCTCGTTGCCAGTGCCAACCTGCCCGTCGGATCGCGCCTGAACGAGAAATCGGTCCACTGGATGGGCTGGCCGGAAAGCGGCATCGTCAAGGGCCTTATCACCGAGAGCGAGCGGCCCGACGCGCTGAAAGACCTGAACGGCGCGGTGGTCCGCCTGCCGATTTTCGAGGGCGAGCCGATCCGGGAAGAAAAGGTCGTCGATTCCAACAGCCGCATCCTTTCCTCGTTGCTGCCTTCCGGCAAACGGGCCGTCGCCACCGAGATTTCCGTCGCGACCGGCGCCGGCGGTTTCATTCTTCCGAATGACCGCGTCGATGTGATCATGGTCCGCAAGGGTGCGCAGCAGCAGCTCATAACCGAGACGGTGCTCAGCAACGTGCGTGTCTTGGCCGTCGACCAGCAGATCGAGGAGAAGCAGGACGGGAGCAAGGCTGCGGTTGGTGCGACCGCGACGCTGGAACTGACGCCGGATCAGACAAAGGTTCTGGTCGTCGCGCACCAGATGGCCGACCGGCTGACGCTGGCATTGCGCTCCGTCGCCGACGCACAGCAACCGGATACGACCTCCGCCGACTATCTGCTGGCCGGCGACAGCGGCAGCGGCCTTGTGCAAGTCATCAAGTCGGGAGCGATCGTGACCGATGGCCCAACCGGAATGAAACCACAATGAGAAGGGGCGGGATCATGTTCAAGACCAACAAGAAAGCCAGCTCTCCCCTTGCTGCAATTCTCTCGTTTTCCGTGGCTTTTGCGGGATTGCCCTTGGCGGACATCCCGGCTTTTCTGCGTATGTCCGCCGCACGTGCAGGCGGTTCCGACAGCATCGTTACGATTGCCGGCCTCGGCACGAAACGCACTTTGAAGCTTGGTCTCAACAAGGCGCTGGTCGTCGATCTGCCGGCCGACGCACATGATATTCTCGTTTCCGATCCGAAAATGGCGGATGCTGTGACACGCACATCGCGTCGCATCTATCTTTTCGGCAAGACGGTCGGCCAGACCAATATCTTCGTCTTCGGTGCTGACGGCAAGGAAATCGTCAGCCTCGACCTGCAGATCGAGCGCGACATTGCCGGCCTGCAGGACAATATCAAGCGTTTCATCCCGGACTCCGATATCAATGTCGAAATTGTTTCCGACAATATCGTCCTGACAGGCACCGTACGCACGCCGCAGGATGCGTCACGGGCTGTGCAGCTTGCCCAGGCCTTCCTGAAGGGCGGTGAAGCAACCACTCGCTTCGCGACGGCGACAGGCAGCGGCGACAACAGCTCTGTCGCTCTCTTCGCTGAAGGGCGGCAGACCTCGCAGATCGTCAACATGTTGCAAATCGAGGGCGAGGATCAGGTCACGCTCAAGGTGACCGTCGCCGAGATCAAGCGCAGCGTGCTGAAGCAGATCGGCTTCGACAATCTTGTCAGCAACTCTTCTGGCCTGACGGTGGCGCAGCTGGGCAATATTTCGCCCGACGCTACTGCGGCGGCTGGCGGCGGCGGTCTGGCCAGCCTCTTCAAAACTGCCGTCGGCAAGTACAGTATCGGCACCTATCTCAACGCGCTGGAGCAGGCGGGTGCCGTTCGTACACTGGCGGAGCCGACGCTGACTGCGATCTCCGGTCAGGCCGCGACCTTCACTTCGGGCGGTCAGACGCTGTACGCCGTCACGAACAAGGACGGGACTGTCACTGTAACCCCCTTCACCTATGGTATCAGTTTGGCCTTCACACCTGTCGTGCTGTCCGCCGGACGGATCGCCCTGCATGTGCAGACCCAGGTTTCCAATCCGGTTGGCACAGCTAACGCTGGCACGGCAACCTACAACCAGCGCGCAGCCGATACGTCGGTTGAATTGCCGTCGGGTGGATCAATCGCCTTGGCCGGTCTACTGAGCGATACCATCCAGCAGACCACCAACGGTACGCCGGGTGCCTCGAAGATTCCGATCCTCGGCGCGCTGTTCCGCCAGAAGAGCTTCCAGCGCGACGAAACCGAGCTTGTCATCATCGCGACGCCCTATCTGGTCCGCCCGGTGGCCCGCAGTCAGCTTGCTCGTCCTGACGACAATTTCTCGCCGAGCAACGATGTCAGCGGCTTCTTCATGAACCGTGTCAACAAGATTTACGGCCGCAAGGATGCGCCGCCGGTCGCCGACGCCGATTTTCACGGCACCGTTGGCTTCATCTACAAATGAGGGGACACGGAGCATGACGCGCACCTTTTCAACCGGATCAACGAGAGATCAGAAGATGGCCAGTCTCGACCGTAACGCGCCCCGCACCGGCCGGCCCCGTTTCTCCACGCTGGCCTTGATTGCCCCGGTCTTGATCTTGACGGCCGTCGCCGTCAGCGGCTGTGCCGATTCAAGGGATCGCATGACGACCAGCGCCATCAATGACGATTATCGTCAGCGCCACCCGATCGTCTTGACGGAGAAGGAACATAATATCGACATACCGGTGGCCGCCAGCGACCGCCACCTGACCACGGGCATGCGCGACACCGTCCGCGGCTTCGTTCAGGACTATAGGGCGCACGCGACCGGCACGGTCGAAATACTGTCGCCAAGGCAGTCGGTGAACACTTTGGCCGCATCGGCGCTGCGCCGGCAGATTCGCCGGGAAATGGTGGCAAATGGCATACCGTCGGGGCGTATCGTCGATACCTATTATCCAGCCGGTGGTCCTGATGACGCTGCTCCGATCCGTCTGCGCTTCGCCGCGACGACGGCAGCCACCAATGCTTGCGGCCAATGGCCCGACGATCTCTCAGACAACGCCTTCGACAACCAGAACTATTACAATTTCGGCTGCGCGACCCAGCAGAACCTGGCGGCACAGGTCGCCAACCCGACGGATCTTATCTCGCCGCGCGCCACGACGCCGATCGATACCGATCAGCGCGGCAAGATAATCGACAATTATCGCAGCGGCTCGGTCGCGACCAGCACGGCCACCGTCGGCGGGTTCAGTTCTGGAAATTGAGAGCAAGCGGTCGGCAGAACAGGATAAAGTGATGAGCGCCATCGATTACGACATTGGATCGACTGCCGCGGAGGCCGAGGAAGCCCCGCGCTCTGGCAACCTCGACAATATGCGGCCGCTGCCGCGCATTTCCGTGCATGTCTTCTGCGAAAGCGAGCAGTTGCAGCAGGTTATGGACCGATGCGTCAACGATCGCCGCATGTCCAAGGTCAACCTCCGGATCACCAGCGGCGGCACGGCCGCTGCTGCGAACATGTTTGCTTCGACGCCGACACCCAATCTGATTGTCCTCGAGACGCGCGCAAATTCGCGCAATCTGCTGGCCGAACTGGCGCCGCTCGCGGCCGTCTGCGATCCGAGCACCAAGGTGATCATTGTCGGTTACCACAATGATATCGCCCTTTACCGCGAACTGATACGCAACGGCATTTCCGAATATATCGTCCAGCCCGTTGATATGAACGATATCATGACGGCGATGGCGGGGATTTTCATCGACCCCGACGCGGAGCCGCTCGGCCGCAGCATTGCCTTCGTCGGCGCGAAGGGTGGGGTAGGCGCATCCACAATCGCGCATAATTGTGCCTTCGAAATCTCGACCCTGTTCTCGACCGAAACCATTCTTGCCGATCTCGATCTGCCGTACGGCACGGCCAACATCGATTTCGACCAGGACCCCGCTCAGGGTATTGCCGAGGCAGTCTATGCGCCGGAGCGTCTGGACGAGGTCTTCCTCGATCGCCTGCTGACCAAATGCTCGCAGCATCTGTCCTTGCTGGCCGCGCCCTCCATGCTGGATCGTGCTTATGATTTCGACGGTCAGGCATTCCTGCCCGTCCTGGATGTCCTTCAGCGCAGCGCGCCGGTCGCCGTCCTCGACGTACCCCATCAGTGGACGGAATGGACACGCTCGGTGCTTGCGGCTGTCGATGAAGTCGTCATTTGCGCTGCACCCGATCTTGCCAATCTGCGCAACACCAAGAACCTGATTGACGCGCTGCGCAAACTGCGTCCCAACGACAAGGCGCCGCATCTCATTCTCAATCAAGTCGGCATGCCGAAGCGCCCCGAGATCAACCCGGTGGAATTCTGCGCGCCATTGGAGACGGATCCGATCGCCATCATCCCGTTCGACATCAATCTGTTCGGCAATGCGGCCAATAGTGGTCGCATGATTTCGGAGACGGATCCGAAGTCGCCGGTCGCCGAGACCTTCGCGCAGATATCGCACATCGTCACCGGGCGCATCGCTGTGAAGAAGGCAAAAAGGGGCGGCCTTCTTGGTCGCCTGAAGCGGAAGTAGTTGTTTGATTTCGCATGAGTTTCGAAGGGTCGATTTCCCTCGGTGAAAATCATGCTGCAGTAATGGAGTTGGATCGAGACCATGTTTGGCAAGCGCGGAAATGAAGGTTCTGCAAAGAGCGGTGGCGGCGCACTTCCGCCGGCGCCGGCGCGCGCGCCTGCCACGACGGGCGCACTCGCGGGTCCGGCAGTGCTGGTCGAGCCGTCGCGCGACGCCGCGCAGCCGCGTCAACAGGTGGCACCGCCTTCGATGCAGACGCCCGCCCGGCGCCGACCCGCACGCACCGAGGAATATTACGACACCAAGGCGCAGGTCTTTTCCGCGCTGATCGATACGATCGACCTGTCACAGCTTTCCAAGCTCGACAATGAAGCCGCGCGCGAAGAAATCCGCGATATCGTCAACGACATCATCACCATCAAGAATTTTGCGATGTCCATTTCCGAGCAGGAGGAACTGCTCGAGGATATTTGCAACGACGTGCTTGGCTATGGCCCGCTTGAGCCACTGCTGGCACGCGATGATATCGCCGATATCATGGTCAATGGCGCAGGTCAGACTTTCATCGAAGTGGGCGGCAAGACCGTCGAATCCGAAATCCGTTTCCGCGATAATGCCCAGCTTCTTTCCATCTGCCAGCGCATCGTGAGCCAGGTCGGCCGCCGCGTCGATGAATCGAGCCCGATCTGCGACGCTCGCCTGCCCGACGGCTCGCGCGTCAACGTCATAGCGCCGCCACTGTCGATCGACGGCCCGGCGCTTACCATTCGCAAATTCAAGAAGGATAAGCTGACGCTCGACCAGCTCGTCCGCTTCGGCGCCATCACGCCGGAGGGTGCGACACTGCTGCAGATTATCGGCCGCGTACGCTGCAACGTCGTTATCTCCGGCGGCACCGGCTCGGGCAAGACGACGCTTCTGAACTGCCTGACCAATTACATCGACCGTCACGAACGCGTCATCACCTGCGAAGACACCGCAGAGTTGCAGTTGCAGCAGCCGCATGTCGTGCGTCTCGAAACCCGCCCGCCGAATATCGAGGGGGAGGGCGAGATCACCATGCGCGACCTCGTCAAGAACTGCCTGCGTATGCGCCCCGAACGCATCATCGTCGGCGAAGTGCGCGGCCCCGAGGTCTTCGATCTGCTGCAGGCAATGAATACCGGTCACGATGGCTCCATGGGCACCATCCACGCCAACACGCCGCGCGAATGCTTGAGCCGTATCGAATCGATGATCGCGATGGGCGGCTTCAGCCTGCCGGCCAAGACCGTGCGCGAAATCGTTTCCAGCTCCGTCGACGTGATCATCCAGGCCGCGCGCCTGCGTGACGGTTCGCGACGGATCACCCAGATTACCGAGGTGATCGGCATGGAGGGCGATGTGATCATTACGCAGGACCTGATGCGCTATGAGATGGAAGGCGAGGACGCCAATGGCCGCATCATCGGCCGGCACGTCTCCACCGGTATCGGCAAGCCGCATTTCTGGGATCGTGCACGCTATTATAACGAGGAAAAGCGCCTGGCCGCCGCCCTCGATGAGATGGAACAAAAGTCGCAATAGGACTCCCCATGTTCGGTGTCGATCCAACGGTGCTACTGATTGTCTTGCTTACGGCCGTCTCCGCGGCTGCGATCTGCTATGGCATTCTTTATTCGCGGATCGAGTCGCAGAAGAAGGCCGACAGCCGTGTCAACCGAGTCAGCCAAGCCGAGACCGACCGGCTGAAGGTCAAGGCTACGCGTGATCGTGTTCAGGAACTGTCGAAGCGGCGCAAGTCGGTGCAGGATTCGCTGAAGGATCTGGAAAAGCGCCAGACCGAAAACATCAAGAAGAAGCAGTCGCTGAAAGCGCGCCTGGGACAGGCTGGCCTGTCGCTGACGCCCTCGCGTTTCTACGTCTTCAGCGTGCTGTTCGGCCTGTTTGTCATGTTGATCCTTTTCATCGGCGGTGCACCGTTCCTCGTCATTCTGGGTTTGCCCTTCGCTGCCGCCTTCGGTCTGCCGCGCTGGCTCATCGGGTTCCTCATCAAGCGCCGGCAGAACAAATTCCTCGATGAATTTCCGAACGCGCTGGATCTTATCACGCGCTCGCTTCGCGCTGGTCTGCCACTCCACGATGCCATACGGCTGGTGGCGGGCGAGGCGCGCGAGCCGGTCAAGACCGAGTTCCGGCGGGTGGTCGAGGCACAGCAGGTCGGCCTCAGCATGTCGGATGCCTGTGGGCGCATGAACAACCACATGCCACTGCAAGAGGTGAGTTTCTTTGCAATCGTCATCACCATCCAGGCTCAGGCTGGCGGGAACCTGTCGGAAGCGTTGGGCAACCTGTCGCGGGTGCTGCGTGAACGCAAGAAAATGAAGGCGAAGGTCCAGGCGCTGTCGATGGAAGCAAAGGCGTCCGCCGTCATCATCGGCGCGCTGCCCTTCATCGTCATGCTGCTCGTCTACCTGACGTCGCCGCAATACATGATGGTCCTGTTCAGCGATCCGCGCGGTCACCTGATCCTGATGGGCGCTGGCATCTGGATGTCGATCGGCATCTACATCATGCGCAACATGGTCAATTTCGAGATCTGAGCGGAAGGAGCCGCATAGCCCATGTCCGATCTGGCCTCTCAACTGACCGATCCCGGCACCATTCTCGCCGTCGTCGTCGCGATCGCCGTCTTTGCTACCTTCTATACGATCGCCATGCCCATGCTTGAGCGCGGCGATCTCAATAAGCGTATGAAGGCCGTGTCGACGGAGCGCGAGCAGATCCGGGCGCGCGAGCGGGCGCGGCTGAGCGCCGAAGGCGGCAAGGCAACGCTGCGCAACCAGAACAATCGTAACGTCAGGCAGATCGTCGAGCGTTTCAATCTGCGCAACGCGCTGGTGGACACAAATACGGTCAACCGTCTGCGTGCCGCCGGCCTGCGTTCGGAAAACGCGCTGAACATGTTTCTGGTGGCGCGGTTTCTGTTGCCGTTCCTGTTCCTGGCCGTTGCCATCGTCCTGGTCTTCGTTCTCGGATATTTCGCCGCCAAGCCTCTTCCGATCCGCCTGCTCGGCGTCATCGGCACGGCCTATCTCGGCTTTTATGCGCCGAACATCTATGTTTCGAATTTGGTGACCAAGCGCCAGAAGTCGATCAAGCGCGCCTGGCCCGATGCCCTCGACCTGATGCTGATCTGCGTGGAGTCGGGCATATCAATCGAAGCCGGCATGCGCCGTGTGGCCGAGGAAATGGCCGAGCAATCCCCGCCGCTTGCCGAGGAAATGGTGCTGACCACGGCGGAGCTTTCATTCCTGCAGGATCGCCGCACCGCTTTCGACAATCTTGCCGCCCGCACCCAGATCGAACTTGTCAAGTCGGTTACCCAGGCTCTTATCCAGGCCGAGCGCTACGGCACGCCGCTATCGCAGGCCCTGCGCGTCATGGCGCAGGAAGGCCGCGACGAGCGCATGAACGAGGCGGAGAAGAAGGCGGCCGCCTTGCCGCCGAAGCTGACAGTGCCAATGATCGTCTTCTTCCTGCCCGTTCTGATGGCGGTCATTCTCGGTCCGGCGATCATTCAGGCCATGGACAAGTTCTGACCGGCAAGCTTGCCGCCAGCGCGGAAGCGTGGTTAATCTCCAATTTGAAGTCGCTGACAGCATCAGCGGATGGCCTCCCCGATGCGCGGAGGTTCGCATCAGTTGCCAAGCGGATTTCCAGGCATGTTGGGAGGTGTCGCATGTCATCCATAGCCATATTTTTCAGCGTTATCGCCGCGGTTTTTATAGGGGCCGTCAGCCCCGGGCCGAGCTTTGTGCTCGTGTCCCGCATTGCCGTTTCCCGCTCGCGCAAGGCCGGTCTCGCCGCCGCCTTCGGCATGGGAACCGGAAGCGTCATCTTCGCGACGCTGGCTCTGTTCGGCCTGAGCGCGCTTTTGATGAAGGTCGAATGGCTGTACCTCGCGCTGAAGGTCGCGGGCGGCCTCTATCTGATCTATGTCGGCATCCGCATCTGGCGCAGCGCGGCGCATGATCTTCCGATCGACGCACCTGCCACGCCGGCGGCGGGCGGTATCGTGCGCAATTTCCTGTTTGCGCTTGGAACCCAGCTCAGCAATCCGAAGACGGCCATCTTCTACGGCAGTATTTTTGCAGCACTTCTTCCGGCGTCTCCCGCTCCCTGGTTGCTGCTCACCGTGCCGCCGGCAGTTTTCGTGGTCGAGACGGGCTGGTACATGGTGGTGACGATGGCGTTTTCGTCCAATCGCCCGCGTGCGCTCTACATCGGATCGAAATTGTGGATCGACAGGGTTGCCGGTGTCATCATCGGAGCGCTCGGAGCGCGGTTGGTGATCGACGGCCTGCCACGGCATATCTAGCGTTGAGCAACTGGCGAACGGGCAATTCCAGAGGCAGCGCCGCTCATTTCACTGGAATTATTTTATTGGACCGTTTTCTTCGCATCGCCACTGGCGGCGAGCTTCTGCCATGAGTTTTGTTGCGCCAGCACGGAGCGCAGATAGGCGACGTTGGCATTTGCCTGCTGCGGCGTGAGCTCCTGCCGGGCGATCTGCTCGGCTTCGGCGAAGCGGCCCTGCAGGCCGACGACAAGCGCCAGGTTCTGCCGCACGCGGCTGTCGGCGCCCGGCTGGCCGACGGCTGAACGAAGATAGGTTTCGGCATTCTTGAGATCGCCGGTCAGCACGTAGGACATGCCGAGGTTGGAAAGGATCGTCGGCTCGTTGGGAGCCAGCACCAGCGCGTCGCGATATTTGCCGCGGGCATCGGTGGAACGGCCGAGCTGGTCAAGGATCGCACCTTCTGCGGACACCAGGCGCCAATCGGGTCGGTCGGGGGTCTGGGCGCGATCGATGGTCGCCAGCGCCTCGTCCAATTGGCCTGCCGCCGCCTGTGCCTTGCCATAGGCCGCCAGCACGCCGCGATCGCTCGGATTGTTGATCGCAACCTGTTGCATGACAGCAAGCGCCTGATCGTTGCGGCCGCTCATGCGCAGGGCATTGGCGTAGTTGACGCCGGCGTCGCGATCCTTGGGATTGGCGTCATAGGCCTTGCCGAAGGTAAGGGTCGCCTGCGCCAGGTCGCTGCCGTTCATCGTATCGAGGGACTTCGACGCCGTCGGGATCGAGCCGGTCGTCATCTTGTCTTTGCCCGTTGTCGAGCAGCTTGCGAGTGCGAGCGCCAGAAGCGCGGCCGAGGTGCCCTGGAAAAGAAAGGTTCTGAACGAAGACGCGATTGAACCGGCGGACATGACGCTTTTCCCTGAATCCTTAAGTCTTGCGCCCGGCCTAGAATCGGAACAGGGAAAGGTTCGACGCAATGTTCGCTCCAGCAATAATCTGTTAACCCTAACAGACGGTTAACTCTCGATTCCCTGAAGTCATCGTCAAAGGAAAGTCATGGCCCCTTATCAATTCATCGAGCGCGCGACGCCCTTCAATTCGAAGGGTGGGGCGACGCTGCCGATTTTTGCCGTCACGCCGGCGCATATAGAAACCGGCACCATCGATCCCATCGCGCTCGATTGGGCGCGCAAGGCCGGCTACAAGGCCGACAGCGGCTCCTTGCTCCTGATCCCGACGGCAGATGGACATCTGGGCGGTGCATTGTTCGGCCTTGGCTCCAATCCGTCCGAGCAGCCATTCCTGACCGGCAGGCTGGCGCGCAGCCTGCCGGCGGGCGACTGGCATATCGAAACGGCGCCTTTGACCGCGAACCGGCTTTCGCTTGGCTTCGGTCTCGGCAGCTATCGTTTCGAGCGCTACAAGTCCGAGAAGGTAACGGCGCCGACGCTGATGATCCCGCGCGATACCGATGCCACCGACATCAAGCGTCAGCTTGCCGGCGTCTTTCTTGCCCGCGATCTCATCAACACGCCGACCAACGACATGGGGCCGGAACAGCTCGAAGCCGCCTTCCGGGCGCTTGCCCAGCACTATAAGGCCGACATGTCCGTCATCATCGGCGATGATCTGCTGAAGGAGAATTTCCCGCTGGTGCACACTGTGGGACGCGCCAGCGCCGATGCCCCGCGCCTCTTGGAGCTGCGCTGGGGCAAGAAGGGCCATCGCCGCATCACGTTGGTCGGCAAGGGTGTGTGCTTCGATACCGGCGGCCTCGACGTCAAGCCGGCATCCTCGATGCTCCTGATGAAGAAGGACATGGGCGGTGCCGCCAATGTCATGGGCCTGGCGCTGATGATCATGGACGCCAAGCTCAAGGTCGACCTGCGCGTCATCGTTCCGGTCGTCGAAAACTCGATTTCGGCCAATGCATTCCGGCCCGGTGACATCTACAAGAGCCGCAAGGGCCTGACGGTGCAGATCGACAACACGGACGCCGAGGGACGGCTGATCCTCGCCGACGCGCTTGCCTATGCCGACGAGGATGCGCCCGACCTGATGATCGACATGGCAACGCTGACCGGCGCTGCCCGCGTCGCGCTCGGCCCGGACCTGCCGCCCTTCTTCACCGACGACAACGATCTTGCCCGCGATCTGACCGAGGCGAGCCTGGAGACGGACGACCCGCTGTGGCGCATGCCGCTCTACATGGGCTACGACAAGGATATCCGCACGAAATTCGCCGATATCACCAATGCGCCCGCCGGCGGCATGGCCGGCTCCATCACCGCCGCCCTGTTCCTCAAGCGTTTCGTCACGAAAACGCCGAGCTGGGTGCATTTCGACATCTTCGGCTGGGCTCAGAGCGAACGACCGCACTCTCCGGGCGGTGGCGAGGCGCAGGCGATTCGGGCTTTGTATCACCATATCCGGCAGAGTGTGCGTTAGGGCACTATAGTTCCCTCTCCCCGCGTTGCGGGGAGAGGGCTAGGGTGAGGGGCCACGCACGTCGGCGCGGTCACGCCTGACCATCACCAATAACGGATCCGAAAGGAGGGTAACTCTCGTCTTGAGGCTGCTGCAGAGAAGGCCCCCATCCCGAGCCCTCGACATTTCACTTAAGCTCAATGTCCCGGTCTCAGCTTCTCCCCCCTTCGCGGGGAGAAGGGGTTGATGAATTCCCCTTGAATCCGCCACGATCTTGGCCGAAAATGGAACGGTAGCGTAACGATTTTCGGGGTTGCCCTTGCCGCTTGATCTCTCCGCCTCGCAGGCCCTTGGCCTCTGGCACGGCGTGACGCTCACTCAGGTGCGCCGCGAGGATCATGATTTGACGCTGCGGCAGACCGCGATCCTGCTGCAGATCTATCTCGTGCCGCCGCCGCATACGGTGCGCGGGCTTGCTGCGACGCTCGGCGTCACCAAGCCGGTCATCACTCGGGCGCTTGACACGATGGGCGAGATGGGGCTGGTCGACCGCGTGCGCGACGATCGCGATCGCCGCAATGTCATCATCAAGCGCACGGTTACCGGCGCGCTCTATCTGGAAAAACTTGGCGATCTCGTTATCGAGCAGGGCCGCAAACTATGAGTTCGGGATTTTCTTCATGACGCTCGACCGCCGTCTCAACGCCTTCAGACCTGACCTCGCCGAAGCCCGGCTGCGAGGCAAAGTCGAGGCCGAACGCTTCGTCGAAGGCAGCAAAGCACAGATCGTCACTCCTGTTGTAGCACTTCGCCCAGAGCCGGATCTTGCCTGCGGCATCGACACAGAGCTGTTGATGGGGGAGGAGGTGACGGTTTTCGAGCGCAGCAATGGCTGGTGCTGGGTAAAGTCCCTGTCGGATGGCTATGTCGGCTATCTCCCCGAAGGCGCGGTCAAGGAAGGGACGGCGGCAGCGACGCACATCGTTATCCCGCAGCGTACCTTCCTTTATCCCGAACCGGAGCTGCGCAAGCCGCATGTTACAGTGCTTTCGATGGGCAGCCGCGTGCGCGTCAGCGGCACCGCCGAAGCGCGCGGCAATCATTACGTCGTTCTGGAAGACGGCACCGCCATTTTTGCCAGGCATGTGGAGCTGATCGGTCACAATGACGGCGGCGATTACGTCGACGTCGCCTTGCGCTTTCTGGAGACACCCTATCTCTGGGGCGGCCGTTCCGGCCTGGGCATCGATTGCTCCGGGCTGGTGCAACTGGCGCTCTCTATGACAGGGCGTGCAGCACCGCGCGACACTGATATGCAGGCAGCGGGTCTCGGCGAGCCGATCGCCCGCGAGGAGCTGCGTCGTGGCGATTTCGTCTTCTGGAAAGGCCATGTTGCGATCATGGAGGACCCGGAGACCATGGTCCATGCCAATGGCCATACCATGACCGTCGCGCGCGAGAATTTCGCCGCCGCCGTCGAACGCATCGGCTGGCTCTACCAGCAGCCGACCGGATATCGCCGCTTCGTCGGTTGATCTGCCTCGGAACAGTCTCTCCGCTCGTCCGTTATTCTTCTGATCGCGATATCCTATCGAGAGGAGAAGAAACATGCCCATTACGGCGATGGAAAAGACAGTCAGGGATATTCTGTGCGACAGCCATATCCGCAAGAGCGGCAAGATCGACAGGCTGCGCGAATTGCAAAGTGAAGCACGCGGCATCCAGCGCGCCGGCAGCGAAAGCTCGATGAGCGCGGACGACGGTCTTCAGGACGATCTGCGCGTCATCGAAAAGGCATTGCACGATCTCGATGCCGACATCGAGCAAAAGGGCGCCGCCACGCTGTAATGCGGTTGGCGCCCCGTGCTTCTTTCGAGAGACAGCCTCTACGGCGTGCGCGGCCGGGAAATCCAGATGCCTGCGACGATGATGATCCCGCCCAGGGCCTGTATCAGCGTGACATTTTCACCGAATAGGATCCAGGCGAAAAGCGCGGCGGCGATCGTCTCGAGGAAAATGACGAGCGACGAGAAAACGGTTGGCAGGCGTCCGAGCGCCACCGAGACCAGCCCCTGCCCGCCGGCATGGCTGACGAGGCCGAGCGCAAGGAGAACGCCCCATCCCGAAACCGATTGCGGCAGCATCCTCGGCTCGAAGAAGAAGGCAACGACAAAGAGGATTGCCGATGTGACGACGCTCAATTCGAAGGTCGCGCGTGCGGCGTTCGTCCTGCCGCGCGCCGCGCCGACCGCCAGAAAATAGAGGCCGAAGAAGGCGCCGGTGATGATTCCCAGCGTGTCGCCGACGGCGCGGCTTGGATTGAATGCAAGACTCTGCACCACCAGCGCCGTGCCGCCCGAAAGGCATACGAGGAGCCCGACAAGCGTAGCGCGGTTGACCCTTTGCCGCAGCAGCAGCCAGCCGAAGATAACGACCCATAGCGGCGCCATCGTCGCAAAGAAGGTCGCGTTGGCGATGGTGGTCCGCAAGATGGCGAGATGCCAGAAGAACAGGTCTCCCGTAAAGGCGAGACCGGCAAGGATGGTCGCCAGCGTGAAGCTCGCGCGGGGCGCGTCGGCCCCTGCCGCCTCGGCATATCGCATCCATACCCAAAGGATAGGCAGGGCGAGAAAGACACGCCAGAATGCGCTGGCGAAGGGGCCGACATCGGCCAGGCGCACGAGGCTGGGGGAGATGCTCATCGCCAGCGCCGCGAGAACCATCGCCACCAGACCGACAACCAGACCTTTCGAGCCATCGGATGCGGAGGTTACGCCGATGGCGGCAACGTCTTTCGCCGCCATGATTTCGCCAACGACTGGGGATCGAATATCGTATTCGGGCGCGGACATTCCTGTACCTTTTTTTGGAGTCAGATGGTTTGTGGCGCAAATCTATTGCATAAGAAGCGAGGATTTGGCTCCATTTAGGCAGCCTTCGTGCAATTTTGTTTCATTTTTGATGACGGGATGTTTTGAAATGCCCAACGCTGCCGATCTCGACGGTTTCGATCTGGAGATCCTCGATATTCTTCAGAAGGACAACACCGTCCCGCAGCGATCGATCGGCGAGCACGTCCACCTGTCGGCGCCCGCGGTGCAGCGGCGCATCAAGCGCATGCAGGCGAGCGGCGTCATACAGGCGAATATCGCGGTCGTCGATCCGGCGGCAGTGGCATTGCCGATCACCATCATCGTCGAAGTCCAGATCGCCAACGAACGCTACGATCTTATCAATGCGATCAAGCGCAGCTTCCTTGACGCACCCGAAGTTCAACAATGTTACCAGGTCACCGGCGAGGCCGATTTCGTTCTCGTCGTCGTCGTGGCCAGCATGTCCGACTATGAAGTCCTGACGCGCCGCCTTTTCTACGACAATCCGAATGTGACGAAGTTCAAATCGCTCGTCACCATGGACCGGGTGAAGATCGGTCTTTCGCTACCCTTGGCACGAGACTAGAGCAATTCCAGGAAAAGTGCGTAGCGGTTTTCCGTCCGGAATTGCGTAAAAACAATAGCATAGAGCGGTCAGGCGATTCCGTGAAACGCGTAACCGCTCTAGCCGACAGCTCATCCCGGCCGCTTCGGCCAGTTGGTAACACCGCCGGTCCAGTCCTCGAAAGCCTTGGAGAGCCGCAGGACCAGCATGTCGTCGAAGCGCGGGCCAACGATCTGCAGGCCGATCGGCATGCCGGAGCGGGAGAAGCCGCAATTGATCGAGGAGGCCGGCTGCTCCGACATGTTCCAGGGAACGGTGAAGGCGATATGCTCGAACGGCAGGGCCGGGTCGTTGGTGGGCGAGGCCCATTCCGCCGGATAGGAAACGATCGGATTGGTCGGCGAAAGCACGGCGTCTACCTCGGTGAAAAGCTTGCCGCAGCTCTTGCGCATCTCGATCGTCTGGTTGAAGCCGCGCACTGCCTCGACGCCGCTGACATCGGCGCCGCCCTTGGCCCATATATGGATATAGGGCAGGATCATGTTGCGGCGTTTCTCGCTCAGACCCATGATGTCGCCCCAGAAGCGCGCCCGCCAGAAGATATCAAGTCCATCCAGCATCTGCCGTGTCAGCACCGGCGCAACATCGATGATGATGGCACCCGCTTCCTCGAAGCGTCTGGCGGCTGATATAACGGCATCGCGCACCTCGTCATCGACAGGCAGCCCGCAGCCGGCATCCAGCATCAGGCCGATCTTCATCCCTCGCACGTCGATGTCGAGGTCCAGCCAGTCGATCTCGCTCGGCGGCAGGCTGGTGCCGTCGCGCCAGTCTGGCCGCGACAGCGTCGCCATGGAGAAGGCCGCATCCTCGACGGTTCGGGTCATCGGCCCGGCGCAGCGCCCGACATAATAGGGATCGACGGGAATGCGGCCATGGCTCGGCTTGAAGCCGAAGATGCCGGTCCAGCCGGCCGGCAGGCGCACGGAACCGCCGATATCCGTACCGATATGCAGCGGTCCGTAGCCAGCGGCCGCGGCTGCCGAAGCTCCGGCGCTGGAGCCGCCGGGATTTTGTGAGGGATCCCATGGATTGCGGCTGAGCTTGTGGAAGCTGGAAAGGCCGGAGGAAAGCATGCCATAGTCGGGGCAGGTGGTCTTGGCAAAGATCACCGCGCCATCCTCGCGCATGCGGGCGGCGATCGGCGCGTCCTCGGCTGCCGGAACGAGCTCGACGGCGGCCGTGCCGAGCGGCACCGGCTGGCCCTTGGTGGCGATCAGTTCCTTCAAGGTCACCGGGATTCCGTCCAGAGGCCCAAGCGGCGCGCCCTTTGCCCAGCGTGCGCTGGAGGCGGCTGCCTGCCTGCGCGCATCCTCGGGATCATAGGCATAGAGAGCCGATATCGTCGGCTCCCACGCATCGATATGCCGTTCGAGCGCCAGCCAATATTCGCTGGGCGACAGGCTCTTGTTGGCAAATTTGCGCTTGAGGTCTCGGATGGAAAGATCGGTCGGTTCGGTCATGGTCTATTCTCTTCGTGTCTGAAATCAGCGTGCCGCCTCGCGGGGGTCGAGAAGGTCGCGCAGGCCGTCGCCGAGCAGGTTGAAGCCGAGGACGGAGAGTGCGATGGCAAGGCCTGGCAGGAGGGCGAGCCACGGCGCGGCATGGAAATAGGTCTGGGCATCGGCGAGCATCCTGCCCCAGGTCGGCTCCGGTGGCGGCACGCTTAAGCCCAGGAAGGCAAGTCCGGCTTCGGTCAGGATCGCGAGGCCAAGCTGGATCGTCGCCTGCACGATGATGCCGCTCATGATATTCGGCAGCACGTGACGCACGGTGATCGAAAGCTGTGTATTGCCGATCGCGCGCGCCGCCAGCACATAGTCGCGGCTCCAGGCCTGCAGAGCAGAGCCAAGCGCCACGCGGGCAAACACCGGCACCATGAAGACGGCAATGGCCAGAATTGCGGTTGTCCGCCCCGTTCCCAGAAAGGCGCCGAGGATCATGGCCGAGAGGATGGGCGGCAGCGCGAAGATCACGTCGCAGGCCCGCATGACCAGCGCCTCGAAAATACCGCGCCGCGCAGCCGCCGCGATGCCGATGATCGTCCCGAGCGTGCCGCCGATCGCGACGGCCGAGACCGAGATCGACAGCGAATTCCAGCAGCCGGCCATCAGCATGGACAATACGTCGTGGCCGAGCTGATCCGTGCCGAGAAGCCCAAAGCCGAAAGGCGGCTGCAGCTTGTGGGTGATCTGCATCTTCGCCGGCGGCACCGGCGTCCAGAACAGCGAGAGAATGGCGATGCCGACAAGCGCAAGGATGATGATCGCCCCGAGGATCAGGTTGGCGCGGCGCAGCCCGCGAAAGCGGGAACGGTGGGGGCGGGCGACGGTCGCGCTGTCGGTGACGCTCATCGTGCACCTCCAGCCCGAAGCCGGGGATCGATGACGAGATAAGAGAGATCCACCAGGAAGTTCACGACGATGACGAGGCCGGCAAAGAACAGCACGACATCCTGAAGCACGATGATGTCACGCTGGCTAAGCGCCTGATAGGCGAGCCGGCCGAGGCCGGGCAGGGTGAAGACATTTTCGATCAGCACGGCTCCGGCGACGAGAAAGGTGAATTGCAGGCCGAGAATGGTGAGCACCGGCACCAGCGCATTCGGCACGACATGTCCCCAGAGCACGCGGCTGCGCGACAGGCCCTTGGCAAGCGCCGTGCGGGCGAAATCCTCGTGCAGTGTGTCGAGCACGGCCGAACGGGTGACCCGGGTCAGCACCGCCGCCTGCGGCAGGGCAAGGGCGACAGCCGGCAGCACCAGCGATTTCATCGCTGGCCAGAGCCCATTGCCCCAGCCGGGAAAGCCGCCGGCCGGCATCCAGCCGAGCGAGGTGGCAAACAGCAGCACCAGCAGCAGCCCCACCCAGAAACCCGGCACGGCAATGCCCATCTGCGAAAACAGCGCGGCGAGGATGTCGAAGAAGCCGCCGCGCCTGGCGGCAGCCGCAACGCCGAGGGGAACGGCGATGAGGACCGAAAGCACGACGGCAAGGGCGGCAAGCGGCAGCGTGACGGCCAGCCGTTCGGCAATCAGGCCGGCGACCGGCACGCCGTAGGTATAGGATTTGCCGAGATCACCCGTCAACGCGCCGGCAAGCCATTGGCCGTAGCGGACGATCAGCGGCTGGTCGAGGCCCATATCGTGCCTCAGCGCTGCAAGTGTCTCCGGTGTCGCGGATGTGCCGAGCGTGATCGCAGCGGGATCGCCCGGCAGCAGCGCCATGACCGCGAAGACCAGCAGCGAAACGGCGATCAGCGTCAGCAGGAGCCCGAAAATCCTACGGATGAGGAGTGCGATCATAGCATGTCCATGGCCGATCATGCCCGGCATCGAAATGGTTGGCGGCGGGCGAAACGATTCGCCCGTCCGCGCCTGCAGGCGAAAGAGGTCAGTCTTCCCAGGAAACGTTGGTAAGGACGTTCGAGGGAATAGGCTCGCTTTCCCAGAGGCCCTTCAGCTTCTTGTCCCAGACGCCAAGCTTCGGCATGACGAAGAGGAAGAGTGCGGGCACATCCTCGGCGAGAATGGTCTGCGCCTCCCCGTAAAGCTTGTTCTGCTCGACTGGGTCGGCAGTGAGCTGGATCTTCTTCATCAGCTCGTTGAAATCAGGGTTCTTGTAGTTGAAGTAATAAGGGTCGCGCGAATAGATATCGATATCAAGCGGCTCGGCATGGGCGACGATGGTCATATCGTAGTTGCGGCCGCTGAAGACGTCCTGCACCCACTTGGCCGGAAACTCGGTCGGCTCGATGTTCATCGTCACGCCGATATCGGCGAACATGGCCTGCATCACCTGGGCGCTGCGCGGCGCATAGGCCATCTGCGGTGTCTTGATGGTGAAGCTGAAGCCGTTTGGATAGCCGGCTTCGGCGAGCAGCGCCTTGGCCTTCGCCGTATCATAGGGAAGCGTGCCCGTCAGGTCCTTGTAGCCGGGATCGTTCGGCGTGTAGTGGCTGCCGATCGCCGTGCCGAAACCGGACCAGGCGCCCTCGATGATCGTCTTGCGGTCGAGCGCCATCATCAGCGCCTGGCGCACGCGCTTGTCGTTGAAGGGCTTGCGCGTATTGTTCATACCGGCCACGACCTTCAGCTCGGTATTGCCGATCTTGGTCATCAGCCTGGGGTCGCCGTCGAAGGAGCTCATCAGCTCGGGCGCGGCGAATTCCGGAAAGGCGTCGACATCGCCGGCTTTCAGGGCCGCAGCTTCGGCCTGCGGGTCGGAAATGAAGCGGAAGGTGACCTTCTCGAGCTTCACGTCGACGGATTTGTTCCAGTAATCGGGGTTCTTGGTGAGTTCGACATGGTCACCCTTCGCCCAAGAGGAAAACTTGAACGGGCCGGTGCCGACGGGCGTCGTCTTGTCGTTGGCGGAGGATTTCGGTCCGACCATGACCGCAGAGGGCCAACCGAGCCAGTAGAGCAGGCTGCCGGTCGGCGAGGAAAGATGCAGGACCAGAGTTTCCGGATCCGGCGTATCGATCGAGGCGATGGTCGCGAAGAAGCGCTTCTGCGGATTGACGGAATCCTTGCCGCGGGCGCGATCGAGCGCGAATTTCGCCGCTGCCGAATCGAAGGCCTCGCCATCATGGAATTTGACGCCGCTCTGCAGCTTGAACGTATAGGTCAGGCCATCGGCAGATATTTCCCAGCTCTTTGCGAGCTGCGGCACGATCTTGCCGCTTTCGTCGATGGCAACGAGCCCCTCGAAGATATTCTGCCAGGTGACCTGACCGATCGCGACGGGTGCTGCGATCGTCGGATCGAGCCCGGTCGGCTCGACGCTCATGCCGAGATTGAGCGTCGTCTTGGCAGCTTCCGCTGGCGTTAGACCAAGCATCAAAAGACCGGCGGAAAGCGCCGCACCGCAGGCGAGGCGGCGCGCAAAATCGCCGAGGCTCGGGCGTAAAAACGTGGTCATTTCAGTTCCCTTGCTTTTGTCCGCAAGTCCGGCTTCCCTTCCGGCATACGGTCTTTTCAAGATAGTGTCATCTCGCGGGCGTACACTCAATTCTGAAAATGTGTGCTCAGTGTAGCCGATATCGCTACACTGAATTCCGTCATCTACAGTATTTCGATCAATCCTGCCTCTCCTTGGCGGTCAGTTGCTGGCGCATGAAGCGCTCGATGAAATCAAGCAGCTTGCCGGCGGCAAAGGAAAGCTGGCGGTCGGGAGCGACGCAGAGGTCGATCGGTGTCCTCACTCCCTTACCATCAGCGACGGGCAAGGCGATAAGCTGGCCTGCCGCGATCTCCCGCTGCACCGTCAGCGCCGGCAGCATGGTGATCGCAGCGCCACGCAGCACCAGCTCCTTCTGCATTTCCAGCGATCCAGTCTCGAATACCGGATCGAGCGTCAGCCCTTCGCGCTCGAATAGGGCGTCGAAGGCTTGCCTCGCACCGAAGGAGCGGTCGGGCACGGCAAGCGCTTGCGCGGCGATTTCGGCCACAGTGATCTCCTTGCTACCCGCGAGCGGATGCGAGGCCGCGAGGATCACGTCGTAAATCAGCTCGGAGCGCAGGCGCACTTTGGTTCCCGAAAGCGGCGGCGCAAACAGCGTCACCGCCATATCGGCCTCGGCACTGTTGACGGCTTCGATGGCGCCGCGAGCGCTGGTGATGGTCACCTCGAAGCGAAGCCCCGGATAGCGCAGGCTGAATTCGGCAAGCGCGGGAGCGAGGATATTGGCGACCGCAGCACCATTGGCATAGATGCTGACGCGGCCGCGCTGGAGGCCCTTCAGGTCTTCGATCAACTGATGCACATGCTCGAGTTCGCGCAGCGTCCGGCCGGCGCGTGCGGCCAGCAATTCGCCGGCGGCCGTCAGCTTGACGCCACGGGCGCTGCGCTCCACCAGCTGCGTGCCGAAGTGATATTCGAGATTCTCGATCTGCCGGCTGATGGCCGTCGGCGCCACATTCAGGTTTTCGGCCGCCTGGCGCATCGAACTGGTGCGCACCAGCTCGTCGAAATAGATCAGCGCCCGGATCTGCATGCGCGAAACCTCCGGCTAGGCGACAGGCTTGGCGAAGCGATCCCGCCACGCGGGCTGCGTGCCGTCGATCGGCAGCGCCGCCGCCTCGTAAACGCCGCGGGCGATCGCGCGAGCCATGACGATGGCGGCGAGGTGGCAGAGCTCCATGAAGCTCGGCATGTCGTCGCGATCATGCTTGCCGGTGGAGGCCGCAAATATCGTATCACCGTCCAGCGGCAGATGCGTCGGCAACAGGGCGCGGGCAAAGCCGTCATGGCCTAAGATCGACAGGCGATGTGCCTCCGCCTTGGTCAGCCGTGCGTCGGTAACGATGGCGCCGATCGTCGTGGCGGTGACATTGGTGCCCTTCAGCCGCAAGCGTGTATCAATGGTTTTCGGCAAGCCGAGCCCGCCGAATTCGCCATTCTCCTCGAAAGGAGCGGCCCAGAAATGTGGGCCGTCGCCGATGGTGGCGGAGCCAAGCGCGTTGACGGCGACGATGGCGGCGATCCGGTATCCCTTGCTGCTGACGGCGCTGGCCGAACCGAGCCCGCCCTTGACCGTAGCCGTCGTGGCACCTGTGCCGGCGCCGACGCTGCCGAGTGCAAACGGCCCTTTGCCCGCGGCTTTGAAGGCGGCATAGCCCATATCGCGATAGGGCGAATGCAGGCCCCAGTCCTTGTTGCCGCCATTGATGAGATCGAAAAGGATCGCCTGCGGCGCAAGTGGCACCCGCGCGTCGCCGACCTGCAGGCCACGGCCGATTTCGCGAAGACCCGCCTGAACACCGCCGGCCGCATCGAGCCCGAAGGCGGAACCGCCTGAAAGAACGAGGCCATCCACCACCCCGACCGTCATGGCCGGATCCAGCAGCGCGGTATCGCGTCCGCCCGGCGCGCCGCCGAGCACTGTGTAGGAGGCCACGGCCGGTTCGTCGAAGATGATGGCGGTGACGCCGGAGCCGAGCGCAAGATCGGTGGAATGACCGACGGCGACGCCTTCGATATCGGTCAGGAGATTGAGAAGAGCAGCCAATGAAAAATCCTTCGCCTTTTGCAGCGCGAGGCTGTCACGGCGATAGGACCGTAAAGAGGATGAAAAGACAAGATGGGTTTGTTGGAGCGTCGGGGCCGACCCTCGTGGTTCGAGGGCCCTTCGGGCCACCTCACCATGAGGGCGGAGTGGCCTCGCGTGGAATGCAATAAAACCTGATTTCGAAGGCGAAAGCAGGATAGGTCCGGTTGATTGTAGCGGAAAGATCAGCGCTCACCCTGAGGTGAGAGCGTAGCGACCCTCGAAGGGCGAGGGCGGGTGATTGGAATGTAAAAGTGGCGGCAAGGCCGATCCATCAAACGTGGATCGGCTTTGCCTGTTGGCGAGAAAGGAGATCGCGGATCGCGAGCTTCACTTCGTCTGCATTTCTGAAGTGCTGCTCGTCCAGATCATGGACGTGATATTTCACAGCAATGAACTTGAGCCGATCCTGATCGGGAACGACGATGCCGACCGGAACGCCGGCGTATTCGATAACTTGCTTCTTCATAAATATACTCCCTCCGCACCGCTATCGGCGCAGACATGGCGAATTGACTGTTTGAATCCGGTAAGGGGACGAACGTCACATTCGACAGCGCGGGCTGGAGAGCGCGCCCGAGCGGTCATGGCCAAGCACGGACCGCCCAAGGATCGAAGCGATGGCTTTAACTTTCAGCATGTCACGTCCCTAGTTGGTGTTGTACTTGTTAAGGCTCCGATTCCAGAGCCGGTGATCCGATGTGTTATTGTCTACAATCTTAGTAGATAATAACAAATACATCTCCAGAAACATATTCCGAAAGATGTCAAAATGTCGACGATCGGGGAAATATAATTCCGTACCTGGCTAATTGCGGGGCAGGTTGTGTCAACCTCCGCGCAACTTTCCGTAGTGGAACGGTATTGCCGATCACCGACAGACAAGTAGGAATGAACGAGAGATTCGGCAATGCCCCGGCGGCATTAAAATTCACCCGCCGCTAAATTACCCTAATGGTTAATGGCGCTGTTGGACGGATCAAAATCCGTCTCCAAGTACCTTTTCCAGCGCCTTCACGAAGAAATCGGCACTCTCGGCGGAAAGGCAGAGCGGCGGCTTGATCTTCAACACGTTCAGGTGATCGCCGGTCGGCTGCATGACGACCCCGAGATCGAGCAGGCGCTCGCAGATCGCGGCCGTCTCCTCGGTGGCGGGCGTCAGCGCTTCACGGTCGCGGACGAACTCCACGCCGAGGTAGAGGCCCATGCCGTGCACCGCGCCGATCAGAGGAAAGCGCTCCATGAGCGCGATCAGCCCCGCCTTCAGACGATCGCCGATGAGCTGGGCGTTTTCCTGCAGGTTTTCGTCCCTCAGAATGTCGAGAACCGTAAGCCCGACGATGGAGCTTACCGGGCTGCCGCCGGCAGACGAGAAGAAATAGCCTTCCTTTTTGAGCGATTCGGCAATCTCGCGGCGCGTGATGACAGCGCCGAGCGGATGGCCGTTGCCCATGCCCTTGGCGATGGTGATGATATCGGGCACGACGCCCTGGCTCTCGAAGCCCCAGAAGTGCTCGCCGAGCCGGCCATAGCCCACTTGCACCTCATCGGCGATGCAGAGGCCGCCGCGTTGCCGCACGGCATCATAGACGCCGGCAAGATAGCCATGGGGCAGGGTGATGCCGCCGGCATTGCCGTAGACCGCCTCCGCGATGAAGCCCGCAAGGCCGTCGCCCTTTTGGTCGATGGCCTGCAATTTTGCGGCGACGTCGTCGAGATAATCGGGGCCGGAGTCAGGGCCCCGGAATGGGCCGCGATAGGTATTGGGGGAAATGACGGGATGGACCCAGTCGGGCCGCGTCGTCAGCGCCTGCGGATTGTCGGCAATCGAGGTGGAGACGGCGTCGCTCGCGACTGTCCAGCCATGATAGGCCTCCAGCAGGCAAAGCATGTTTCTCTTGCCGGTATGCGCCCAGGCGAGGCGAATGGCCAAATCGTTGGCTTCGGAGCCGCTGTTGACGAGGAAGACGCTGTCGAGCCCCTCCGGCGCCAGCGTCGCCAGCCGCTCGGAAAATTCCGCGACGGCGGCATAATGGAAGCGGGAGTTGGTGTTGAGCCGGGACCATTGCTGCGCGATGGCCGCCGTCAGTCGCGGATGGGCGTGGCCGAGCGTGGTGACGTTGTTGACCATGTCGAGATAGCAGCGGCCCTGCATGTCGAACAGGAATTCGCGCCAGCCGCGTTCGATCTGCGGCGGGATCTCGTAATAATGTTTCTGCGGCTCGGCGAAATGCGCATTGCGCAAGGAAAGCAGTGAGGAGGAGTCCGGCCGTGGCGCTTCGCAGGCGGCATTGAGCAGAGCGGCGGGCGAGGGGCAGACGGCAGACCATCCATCAGCCTGATCCGCCGCAGCAAAGAGCGGCGGCTCCAGTGTAGGCACACGGCAGAACTGTACGCGCAATCCGCCGATCGCCGATCCCTCGCTGCCGATCGTGCCCAGGGTCGCGCCCCGTTCGATGGCCGCGCCGTCTTCGAGTGCGGTGTCGACACCATCGAGATGCAGGCTGATCTCTTCGCCGACAAGGACAAGATGTTGCCCTTGACGCTGTAGAAGCCCGGGGAAGGGCGCCGCAACCGTCGCGCCGGCCGGCAGGCAGATGTCACTGTGCAGAGCGAAATTCCGTGGCGGCGCCATGATAAGCGGAGCCGCGAGTGACAGGCGGAATTCGCCGTAGCGCGTTGCCGCCGCGCCGGAGGCAATCGCCGCCTGGGCAAGCAGCCGCCAGTCCATGTCAGGCTTTTGCCAGTTGCCATCGACAAAATCCGGCCCGGTGACGGAAAGATCGACAGCGACGATCTCTCGCGGATCGATATCCGGCAGCAGCGCCGACCAGCCTTCCGTCGCGATCGGGGTGACATCGAAGCCGATCGTTCGCAGGATCGCGGCCTCCATCACATCCGGTTGCGCACCGGTCGCGACATCGAAAATCTCGCGTTCGAAATCGAGATTGCCGCGCACATAGTCGTTGTCGGGATCGATGGCGAGCTGCTGTTCGGTGCTTGCGGCCAGGATGACGGCGCGCGCGACGATCAGGGGCCATAGGGCCTTGGCCTCGGCCTCTTCCAGCGGATAGATCGCATGATAGGCCCTGACGGCCGGAAGGATTTGGAAGGGATTACCATCAGCGTGATGCAGCAGCGAGGCGCAGGTGACGGCGAGATCGCCGACCAGCCAGCCCTGGATGATATCGCCGAAATCGATCACGCCATCCGGGACGAGTTGACCATGCGCATCAGGGTGGCTGACGACATTGTCGTCGGTGACATCGTGATGAACGGGCTGCACGCGCAGCGCGCTCGCGAGCGGCTGGATGCGCTTGACCGCCGCCACCATTGCCTTGGCGATGCGGTCGCGCGCCTCATGGTCCGTTATGGCCGACAGGAGCTGCACGGCGACCGGCCCGGCCCGGCGTAGGTCCCATTGCAGGTTCCGGTGAAGGCCGGGATGCTCGAAATCGGCGAGGTCGCGTGCGAGCCGGGCCGAAAGTGCTCCGAGACCGGCGGCGGCCGCCGGTGAGAGATGTTTGCGCCGCGTCAATGTCTGCCCGGGGAGAAAACCGAGCAGCCGGACGAGATAGTCCTGTTCGCGGACAGTGATGGTGAGAATGTCGCGACCGTTGAGTGATGGCACGACATCGGGTATGCGAGGTGCATCGGGCTTGCCGTGCAGGTGGCGGATGGCGGCGTTCTGCGCTTCGAGCTCGACCAGCTCGTATTCGGCCCGGCATATCTTCAGCACATAGGCGTTGTCGCCGGCATCGATGCGATAGTTTCGGTCCTGCTGGCTGCCGAGTTCGCTCAATGCTCCGCTGAGGCCGTAATGCGTCTGCAGGATCTCGGCTGCGTCTTCCGGCGTGATATCCGGTCTTTGCAGTTGCATACGGTTCACGAGCGCGGCGTCAGCCATGGCATCCCCCCGGACGGTTCATTTGCGTCGACACTAAACCATTCCATCCTAAAGAAAATCACCGAAAACAGATAGGGTGATCGAACATAAGTCGGAAGATAGGCTTCGCGCGGCTTCCGCCCAGATGTCGACCTCAGTCGAATAGCTGCAACCGGCCCGCGTCTCGCCGGACGATTTCCATCGCCTCGCTAAGGGTTTTCGCCTTTGGCACGACATCAATCGCACTTCGGATTGCGGGCGTCACAGCTCGCGAGAAGGTGAATTGACAAGCCTTCAAATCAGCCAGGTTCCGGACGATCAACCCATTTGCGCCGAAATCCCATGACCACCGGAGAACCAGCATATGCCGAACACTACCGAGGCCTCGTCCGATACGCCAACACTCCGATACCGACCGTCGCAGCGAATCCTGCACTGGACTATGGCCATTGTGATCATCTCAGCTCTCGGCCTTGGTCTTTATTGCTCGTATCTCGTGCCGGGCTCGGCGCTTCGCCGCGGCCTTCTCGATGTGCATAAATCGCTCGGCATGACGGCGCTGGCGTTGATTGCAATCCGCCTGCCGCTCAGGTTTTCTTTCGGCGAGCCCGCATATCGGCAGCCGCTCGACGCCCTCAACCACTATGCGGCGCGGGGCGTGCATATCCTGCTTTATGCGCTGATGATCCTCATGCCGCTCGTAGGCTACACGACCTCCGCGGCCGGCGGTCACGACCTGCCGTGGTTCGGGCTTTTCCAGTGGCCTAATCTCCTGCCGCTCGACAAGCCGCTGGAGAGAATGGCCGCCGAAATCCATGAATACGGCGCCTATTGCCTATATGCGATCGTCAGCCTGCATGTCGTGGCAGCCCTCTGGCACCACCTCTTCCGAAAGGATGAGGTGCTGCGGCGGATGCTGTAATCGGGAAAGGCCGTGGATCGAACGATCGGGGCTCACCCCATCCGTTCGGATGCATAGCTTCCCGGGCTTGCCGGGAAGACGATGGTGCGGTTGCCGTTGAGGAAGGTGCGGTAGTGGATATGCGCATGGATGGCGCGGGCCAGCACCTGGCTCTCGACATCGCGGCCGATCGAGACGTAATCGTCGGCCGACTGCGCATGCGTGATGCGCGCCGTGTCCTGCTCGATGATCGGACCTTCGTCGAGATCGGCCGTCACGTAATGCGCCGTCGCCCCGATCAGCTTCACGCCGCGCTCATAGGCCTGCTTGTAGGGGTTCGCCCCCTTGAAGGACGGCAGGAAGGAATGATGGATGTTGATGATGCGGCCAGACATCTTCTGGCACATCGAATCCGACAGGATCTGCATGTAGCGGGCCAGCACGATCAGTTCGGTGCCGGTCTGCTCGACCACCTCCATGATCCGTGCTTCCGCCTGCGGCTTGTTGGCTTTGGTCACCGGAATATGGTGGAAGGGGATGTCGTGGTTGACCACCACCTTCTGGTAGTCGAAATGGTTGGAGACGACGCCGACGATGTCGATCGGCAGCGCGCCGATCTTCCAGCGATAGAGCAGGTCGTTGAGACAATGGCCGAAGCGCGAGACCATCAAGAGCACCTTCATGCGCTTCTTGCCATCATGGATCTCGGCCTCCATCTCGAACTTGGCAGCGACCGGCTTGAAGCCCTCGACCAGCGCCTCCAGGCCGACCCCTTGCTCGGAGATGAAGGAGACGCGCATGAAGAACTTGCCGGTGTCGAGATCGTCGAACTGGCTGGAATCGACGATGTTGCAGCCCTGGTCGGCCAGATAATTGGCTATCGCCGC
>Ga0209233_1000233_pt1 | contig 95855 bp, 94 predicted proteins | sample AraplaCL_Cvi_mCL_FD_184269 | JGI IMG/M metagenome (GOLD analysis project Ga0209233, IMG submission 184269) | Arabidopsis root microbial communities from the University of North Carolina, USA - plate scrape CL_Cvi_mCL (SPAdes) (version 2) | ecosystem: Host-associated > Plants > Roots > Endosphere...
CGTCGGAGGCATTACAGCATTACCTGAAGCGCACCGAAAGCGGGTGAAACGCTCCTTACGCAATTGCGACGGAGTCACTGCATCGCTAGACTCCAAGCATTGGTCCACGGAGAGAACCAATGCTTGGGATGGAAAGGCGCGATCCCCGCACGGTTGGGGATCGGCGAATGTATCTCTACTTCAATTATTCCGGCTCTGGCTCGTTGCGCTGGTATGTAAAGATTAGCCGCAAGGGGCGCAGAATCGGGATAAACGAGGAATATGTGTCAATCGGCGTTCAAATTTGACCCCTCATCGGCGTCCAATTTTGACCCCTTTGCGCGGCGGGCTTTGCTGGTAGCGCTCGTCTCGTCGGAGCTGGCCGGGATAGCGGAGGCGAGACGAGCGCGGGTGGCGTGATCGTCGTCTCGGCTCTTGAACCGCCAGCTATCGTTGCCGGTCTCGACAATGTCGCAGTGATGGGTCAACCGGTCGAGCAGCGCGGTGGTCATTTTGGCGTCGCCGAACACGCTCGGCCATTCGCCGAAGGCGAGATTGGTGGTCACGATGACAGAGGCGCGCTCATAGAGCCGGCTGACGAGGTGGAAGAGAAGCTGGCCACCGGACTGGGCGAAGGGCAAATAGCCGAGTTCATCCAGCACGATGAAGTCCATCCGGGTCAGATGCTCGGCGAGCCGTCCTTGCCGTCCGTTGCGGGTCTCGGTCTCGAGGCGATTGACGAGGTCGACTACGTTGAAGAAGCGGCCGCGAGCCCCGGATCGGATGCAGCTTCTGGCGATGGCAATGGCCAGGTGGGTCTTGCCTGTGCCGGTGCCGCCAACCAGCACGACGTTGCGTTGTTGGGCGATGAAGCCGCCGCCAGCGAGATCATTGACGAGAGTCTGATTGATCGGCGTGCCGTCGAACTGGAAGTCGGCAATGTCCTTGGCAAGCGGCAGCTTGGCAATGGTGAGCTGGTATTTGATCGACCTGGCTTGCTTCTCGTTGATCTCGGCGTTGAGCAGGTCGCCGACAATGCGCTGAGGTTCGTGCTGGCGTTTGACGGCAGTTGCCATGATCTCGTCGAAGGCAGCCTTCATGCCGTAGAGCTTGAGTTCGCCCATGAGGTCGAAGATTTGGGTTCGTTCCATCAGATGGTCCTCCGGAGGTTGTCGTAGCGGGCACAATCGGCGATCGGCGCATGACGGAGCGTCAGTGCGGCCGGCGTCATGATGTTGGCCGGTGGGGCGGGTTCACGTTGACGGGCCAGGATATTGAGCACGACATCGGCGGAATGGACGCTGTGACTGAGCGCTTCAGCACAGGCTGCTTCCACCGCGGGCAGACCGTCAGTCAGCACCGCGTTGAGGATGTCGACCATCTGCCGATTGCCATCGTCGGTGCTGGCAAGCTTGCGCCGGATCCGCTCGATCGCGGCCGGCAGCACCCAGTCTTTGAAGGGAGCACCGTTGCGCAAGGCGCCGGGTTTGCGGGCGAGCACCGGCACATAATGCCAGGGGTCGTAGACGGTATCGCCGCGGCCAAAGGATCGCGGGTGCTCGGCAACGATGCGTCCATCCTGACGGATCACAATGCGATCGGCATAGGCTTGAACCTCGACCGGTCGTCCGACTGCGCTGGCTGCGACCGAGTATTTGTTATTGTCGAAGCGCACCAGGCAGGTCTTCGAGACCGATGCCGTCACCGCATGGAAGCCGTCGAAGCGGCCGGCATAGGGAACGAGTTTGGGGCGTTCGGCTTCGAACACTTCCCAGATCGTCTGATCGACCAGCTCCGGATGGCGATGAGCCTTGGCGTAGGCGATGCATTTGTCGAGCAGCCAGACGTTTAACTCGTCGAGGTTTTTGAACCGCAGCCGCGGCGTGAAGAAGCGTTCCCTGACCAGCCCGACCTGGTTCTCGACCTGCCCCTTCTCCCAGCCCGACGCTGGCGTGCAGGCGACCGGATCGACCAGATAGTGGCTGCACATCTGCAGGAAGCGGCGATTGTAGAGACGCCCTTTACCGACGAAGATCGTCTCTACGGCGGTCTTCATGTTGTCGTAGATGCCGCGGGTGCAGGTGCCTTTGAACAGGGCGAACGCCCGGTCGTGGGCGTCGAACACCATCTCCTGCGTCTCCCGCGGATAGGCCCGCACGAACAGCATGCGGCTGTGACAGAGCCGGACATGGGCGGCCTTCACCATCACCGTGGTGCCGCTCAGCAAGACCACCTCGTGGCTCCAGTCGAACTGGTAGGCTTCGCCGGGGGCAAAGCTCAGCGGGACATAAGCGGCCGCGGTCGATTGCCCGCGTTCTTTGCTCCACCGCCTGGCGTAACGCCGCACGGCATCGTAACCGCCGTCGTAGCCGCTCCCGCGCAGCTCTTCGAAGATCCGGATCAGCGTCAGCTGTTCACGAGCCGGTTTGGTCGCGTTCGCCGCCAGCAGCCTATCGAGCTCCGATGCCCACCGCCCCAGCTTTGGTCGTGGCTGCACCTGCCGCTCGTACTCGAAGGAGGTCCCTCCGGACCTCAGCACCTTCCGGACCGTGTTCCGCGACACCTTCAGGTCGCGGGCGATCTCCTTGATCGTCTTGCCCTTGATGAAGTGCTCGCGCCGAATCCGCGCAATCGTCTCCACGACCAGCATCCCCGACCACCTGCTTCATTCCAAAGCAGGCAGCGCAACAGACCAACCTACAGGGGGTCAATTTTGGACGCCGATCCCCCGGCTTAGGGGGTCAATATTGCAGGCCGAATGACAGGCGAAGCCGCTTGTTACGCCGTCATTCGGCGGTGCCGCCCAGCAGGTTCCAACACAACCTTCAAGCCATGAGGCTTTGATCGCCAAGGCCATCGAGCACTGCAAAGCCGGTGGGCTCCCTAACCAATCACCGGTGATCCTCGAATGGGCCGAGTGGCTAAATAAGCTTCACCAGTATGTGACGACGCTCCACAAGCAGAGCGGACATATGGTGCAGTGCCTTGCCATCACGGCGGGCCGCTGGTGGGTCATCTTCACAAATCCGCACGACACCTTTGTCGCGCTAGGCAAGGTTACTGAATCAAATATCCGCGTCATCGACGAACGCGATTCCGTCGCCCGCTCCGACGAGATTTTTGATCGTCTGGCACGATCGACACTTATCAACAATCCACCAGACCTGATCCAGCCGAGCCAACTGCGAACGTACGTAGCTCCGACGGAAGTTACCCGGCTCTTCCATGCGCTTTGGATCGCGCGCAAGCCGGACGGCGCGCACTTCGACGCATTTCCGCAGATCAATCTCTATCCCATCGTCGTTCTTGAACGCCTAGATGGACAGTTGCTCGCGATTATCGATAGCCGCCAGCCCCGCATCCAAATGCCCCATGATTACAGCCAGCTGCCGCGACATTTTCACGAGGTCCAGACGAATTCACTAGCGCTTTTGGGGATTGTAAATGCTGAATTGAATGCGGCGCACCCTGCGTCGCCACTTGCCGAGTTTCCGGGCTTTCCCACATTGGCAAACAGTCGCCTTCCGGCCGTCGCGTCCAGGAGAACCGCGTATTTGAAGTCTTCAACAAAACCGGACGAATTTCTGCTCGTTACCGGCGCGAACACTCACTATTGTCTACCGAATCCGACCGTCGATCCCTGCGCCGGTCACAATTGGAGTGACTGTCTCACCTTTCATGAGAACAAGCTCAGTGAGCCGATCGTCAGTCGCAGTTTTGAACCGGCAGCATTCTTTACGACTCTTGAGCCTCATCACTGCGCACATCGCAGCGTGCACGATCGGCGCGAGCAACACTGCCAGATCGCGCCGTTCGAGGAGTTCTTGTGTTGCCGAGCTTGTGTCTTCGAGCAGACCTGTTGGCCAGCGGCCGACCTGAACCGGCTGCCTTGCGGGTTCGGCCAGCATGCTCACCCGGCGTCACAATCTGCAGCACAGGCAATTGGCTAGAATACTCCGCGTAGCCTTTCTCCGGTTGCTTCGTGATATAGAACTTATACCTTATCTTTAGAGGGCACTTTGCCGGCGTCTGACTGGAATTCGACGAACGCACGAGAGGAACTGACGCGGCTCATCCTGCCCGGCGTGCTCGGCTTTTATTCACATTTCGAAGTGACAGAAATTTTTGCATTTTCGGGCGGCGCGCCGTTTAACGTTCTTTCGATCCTGGTAGCAGAGGAGCGGCTCGCGGTTAGCAGCGACAAACGCGGAATGCTAAGCGCTAAACCGATTAGATCGAAGTTGTTGTCTGGGTGGGGCTTCGGAGTTAAGCGCTACATCAAGCCAATCACCGAGCTGGTGCCCGCATTCAGCGCATTTTGCGAGAGTGGAGAGTGGCAGCTCTCTGGTGAGCCGCTGCAACTTAGCGACCTTGCGCCTATTCCACCACAATTCGTGCCTGCGGACTCAATAGGATCTGTTCCACTTAACCGGGTTCTCAAGAACAATTTTTGGAATGGCTCTTACGTTCTCGAATGGGCCGACCCGAAGAAGACGATATTCAAGCCGCTGTTCGAGCGTCCGCAAATTCTCCAGGAGGTGTCGCAAGCGATACGAAAGTCTGTACCGATTAGCATCGATGGCCTCTCGGATCGACTGGGAAATGTTCTCGTGCAACTTCCCGTGGCTGTAATAATGACGCGCTTCGGCCAATCCCGCGCCTCCGGGGATTTCACGGTAGACGTCGCTTGGCATCCGAGAGCCACCGCTCGCCCACTGCGAGTCACGTGCGAAAATCAGCACGATCACGTCATTTCAGACTTCTCGGCGGCGCCGATCCAGACAACGCAAGCAGTCTTACCGATACGCGGGGGACAAGGGTTGCCCCGAAGCACTGTGTGGGATGACGAACACCGCGTGTTACTTGCGGCAAGTGGCGAGCTGGCATTTATTCATTCAATCGGATTGAGCACGCACCTCGTGCGGCCGGACACGCCCGCGCGTGTCTTTAGCTTTCGCGATCAGACCGGTGCGACGAAGGAAATGCGCATTCCACTCACTGGCGTTCCCGACGTCCAAACCATTATCGGTGAGCCGAAAACCAACCCGGCCGGAGACTGGACGCAACGTCGCATTTATCGCGAGGATGCAGCTCGTCTCGCGCAGGAGAAACGCTTCATTCAATACCGGCCGTCGCAGGGCCAACACGAGATCGAGCACGAAAAAGCCCTAGACGACCTGCGCTTTCTCATACGGGCTCACGGACGCGAGGGAGCTTGGCTCTGGGATCCGTATCTCGGCGCATACGAGGTGCTCGATACACTCTTTCATTGTCCTTACCCTGACTCCGACCTTCGTGCTCTAACAGCCGGATACATTCCTCCCCTCGAACCCAGGCGATCCGGCTGTCTGCCGACGATGAGGTCGGCGTGGAGCGCACTTCGAGGCAAGTCACCCCAGCGTCCGGTCTTTACCGATCAGCAGAAGGAAATATTCCGAAACGTCGCATCGAGCCACTTAAGCCTAAAGCTCGAATTTCGGATTAGGAGCGGCTCCGTTGGATGGGCCTTCCACGACCGTTTCCTGATATTTCCGGCAACCGGACTAGGCGCGAGGGCCTGGTCGCTTGGCACCTCCGTGAATAGCCTGGGCAAACAGCACCACATCCTGCAGGAGGCAGGCGACGGCCAGCTGATTATGCAAGCGTTTCTTGATCTGTGGAATGAGCTCGACCGTCCAGAGCATCTGATCTGGAAAGCGCCATGAGCGCTCTGTCCGATCAGTTGCAGGGAATAATTGAAGAGGCGATCGGTCCAGGGGCTGTTCTCGCCCCGGCAGATCTCTTGAGAGTTGCCAGACAGCTCGGTGATCCCATCCGCACGCTGGCAGACTGGGACAAGGCGAATGACCTCTTCTCGGCGCTCGAGACTGAGTTCGAGTTTATCAATCGTGCCCGGGCTACGAACATACCGCTGCAGCCGGCGGAGATGGATCGTATCGTCGCCTTGATGCGATGGCTCATCGCCGAGCTTCGCGATTGGCGCGTCACCGCCAGCGATGCGTTGCCGGCACTTACGGCCGCCCTTGTCGTTGCTCAGTCCTGTGGCTCCGAGAATGACTTTTGGTCATTGTTGCCGGATGATCTCGGTGAGAACCGAGAGCTCATAGACTATCTGGGCCAAACCACTGCTGCATTTGCGGTCGAGATAAAGTTATCCAGCCCTCACGCGCGAGAGTGGGAACGTGCGGCGCTAGCCAAGTTCGAAGAATCCGATAGGACGGGCGACTGGCCAGCTATTGTTGAGGGCTGGAAGGCCTTCGAACGTGTGCCATTCGTTGCGAACGCGCTGCAAACCCAAACCATCCTGTTCCTGTACCGGTACGCCCATGAGAGGCTGGTCGCTAGCTTGTTAAATGTGCGGCAGATGGCCGTCGCGATGCAAGTTACCTCGGTTCTGGATTCAGAACAGCGCCTTCGCGTTTCGTTGACGAGCGCTAATCCGTACATTCAGCTCGCGGCAGCCTACCAGACTGTGTCACAGCCGCGAACCATGTCGGGTCTCTCGACGAGCGCTACACGTCTACTCTGCGACCTGCTAATCAAGGTCGCGGAAGACAAGCCCCGGTGGGGCGCTTGGTTGAAGATCTTCAACACCTATCCCGTGCGATTTCCCTACCTTCAAGCTTCACTGGGGCAAGCTCTGGCAAAGACTACGAATGCTTCATTGGAGGCTTACGTTGAATCTATATGGCTTTATCCCAAGCCGACAGCTCCGGATGCCGGAAGGCGATGTGTGGCGGACTGTCTTCGCGCGTTCCGCGAACACGCGGCGCCCGAGCGCCGTCAGGCCCTCTGGACAGCCGCCCACCATCGGTGGATTCAGTGGAACTTCGGCGTAGAGAATTCCGACGAGCATTTGTTTAGAATCGCTTGGTGCGATCTCGATTACGCGCTTGTCGGCTACGCTATCGAATGCATGGATGAAACTGCGCGAACTCACGCAATCGCGGCGATAAGCGGCGATCTTCAGAACATAGACGATCAGTGGCATGCCTCGGAGACCGCCATTATAACGGAGTGGAACCGACTGCTCTCGAGATTGCAGCCTTACGCATTCGCTAACAATGTTGTCCGTGACGGTTCTGACTGGCTAACGGAAAGCCAAACGTGCTGGCCTTTTGACCCTACTCGCGCGACGTATTTCGCGATGAAGTATAGATTGCAATAGCGCCTATGAGCCGATGCCTATGACCGCTGAATTTTGTCCGTCAGGAGACACCGGCTCGGATGCCGCTGAGGCTCTATGGATGCGCGGCCCATCCCGCTGAATCTTTACTCTAATCGGAACTGCCTCGTAGCGGACGGATAGTCTCGTCAGGATGGTCGATTACTTGTCTTTGGTATTGATCCTTTCACATCTTGCATTGCGACACAGGTATCCGGTCGCGGCGAAAGGCAGAAAGTCCCCGGTTGGGATATGTCATCGGACTGAATCGCCGCCGTTGCTGCGAGCCCAACACAGGCTTGAGCAGGAAGAGCAGGAACAGTGAATTCCCAAATGGTGTAGTGCTGCTCGGAGCGCGGAGCGAACCAAATATAAAGCGGCGTGCCGTCCAAGCCTCTTTGCCCGTTGCAAAGGTTTACATTCAGAGTCCCGCTTCTCCGTGCAGATAAGCAAAACAGACCAAGGCAATCCTTGATGACCAGCCCCGACAATCTCACGTAGACAATAAAGGGGCCGTTGTCGAACCAGCGACCGCTCTGCCATTCAATACGCACCGCCGGCTCCGCAAACTCAACGCCACCGGCGACATGTTGTTTAGGGGTGGCAGTCGAAAAATGGCGCGACTTAGCGGCACTGCAGATCTCCGGTGTGACCTGCTGTTTTTTCAGCCCTGTTTCAGGATCGAATCCACCCTGGTCCGAAATGACGATCTCGCCAGAGGGCAATTTCACATACCATTTCAATGGCGAACCGGTTTTTTGATCGAAGCAGACTGAAGTGTCTCCCAAAATCAGCTTTGCAGCCGGGCCAATGCCGTAGATGACGGTCCAACAGAGAATGGCAACGACAAGCTGAGTCCTCGTACCTCGCCAGAACGCAAACGTCGTCCAGGATAGCAACGGCACGATTGCCAGAGCGTAGATCGCAGACAAAAGAACGCTGCCCAAGCTGGAGACGGCATCGCTCTGCCCGAGATCGCGATAGAGAAGGTCATAGGTAGCTGATCGACTGTAATAGAGGTCATAGAAGATGAGGTTCTGCGGTGCAAAAAGCAGAGCGAGCAGCACCGTTATTAGCAGGGCAATCGCAAATATGCGTACTGCAACAACAACCGATCGATCGGACATCATGACGCGCACTCCGGTTGGTGCCGCCATTAAATCAGCTCAGTTCTGGTTTTCCAAGTCTATCACTTAATAAAAAAAGTCATACTCCTATCGAGGGGATGGTATCGAAATACCCAGGCGCGCGTATCGCTTTGAAACATTTGCGCTCTTCTCTCCATCAACAATGAAGGTAATGCCTTCGGCATCGCCGAGGTCTTTGCACTTATTCCGAATACGATTGGAAATGTACGCTTCGACGCGACTCATAAGAACCTCGTCGTGTTTGCGAACTCTGCGTTTGCTGATTTTCATGTTCTCGCCAAGCACGTCCTTCCAGACAACCTTCAGAAAGGCAGGCGCCGACAAGAAGCTTAGATAGGGCTGCTGTGGATCATCAGTCCAACGAGGACGTGCAGAGTCATCGCTCTTCCGTCGCTCAAGTTCTTGCTCTAATTCTTCGGTAGTGAAATGTTCGAGAGCATTATTCAAATCTTCAGCCGTAGGGATGTGGCCCTTGGCCCACCTTTCTCCAGGAGTTGGTGACACAATTACGTCAGTCAAAAAAAGCAACTTCACGCGTAACGATTTGAAATCGTCGCCGTGCAAAAGTATGTCATTGTACTCGGCATTGCTTGTTGCATCAATAATTGCATGAAGCCCTTCCGTAAGAGTCAAACTCGAGAGTTCTCCCTGCTTTTGGGAGTTGAAGATGCTTGTTTTTCCGCGGCTTAGGCAGAGTCTTTGGAAGGGCCATTTCAGGCTATCGGGAAGGCTCGCTGTATCCAGCTCTGCGACGGTCGCCGATCCACAGTACGCAATGTACCTATTGAGGATATCATTGAACGCTCTGCGGTCGTCGTGAGACACCGTGATGGGGACGCGGCGAGGAGACCGAGTGCTTGCTTCCTTCAGATCAAAGCGGCTGATTGCAACTCGTCTTGTTTCACCGTCACCCGTTCGAACTGTAAGATAGCCCTCCATAGCGCCACCGCGACCGGTCGGTAGGGGAACGCCACTGTAGTAGTTTTCTGTGGCGCGTGGCAGAATTACAAGTTGTCGACCGCCAACACCGAAGCCGTCGGTCGTTTGCAGTTCCTCGCCGAATGGCTGAATTGTCCAGTGGCGCTTAACAACTGTTATTGTGCGGTTTGATCCATTATGGATCTCGACCCGATAGCCCCAGGTCCAGAATGGATTTTCGCTATCCGTCTCGGACAGGTTCGGCAGGTATCGAACTTCAGTGACACGAGCTTGCACTGCATGGAGGTCGTCGCGAGGCTTGGTCTTGGGCTTAGCCATTTGTACTTCGTCCGTTTGCACGACAGGAGATACGTCTGCTGATGCTAAATCAAGGGCGACCGTACCCGAACATGTAAAGAAAGCTGCCGTCTGGGATTGAAACATTACTGGCCGCAACCATCCCCCGGTTTGCCGAGGGCGACGCCGCCTGCTTCGACAGATTTCGGGAGTATCTCCAGGATGAGCCCAGCGGCAGGCGACATCGTTTCGCAAATCGCCCTCAGTATGGCGCGAATTTCGGTCAGCCTTATCGTGCCAATACGCATCGGCAATCCCGAGAGAGCGATGTCGACATTCAGCTTCTCCGCCACTACCGACTACAACAGATTACCAATCTTGGCGGATGCGGCCCGTCGCAGCTTCGCTACCTTTCGGCGCGTGATCTCAAATCGCGCAGCGGGAGCAGACGATGGAATTACGTCAGCGGCTCACCATCTATCGGGGGACAAGAAAGTATCGTGCGACAGCCGTCAGGACCGGTCGCCACGATGATCCCCAGGGGACTCTGATCGCTTTCAAGCCGTGGCGGGCGCCCGGCTGGTGCTACTACGAAGACCGGTGGGCAAACACGGTCATTCTGGACGGTTGGGACCATCCGGAATTCGATGAGGTAATCCGTGCTTTCCAGTCGGGTGGTAGCACACAGATCCGCGTGTTGAACCTCCTGGATGCAAATGGACGCAAGCGCGAGGGCAGGCACGACGAAGAATACGAAGCCTATCTGAAGTCGATAGCGGCGCAATGCATCCTGCTGGACACCCACAAAGTCGCCTCTACTTACCCGAGAGAGGGGCTGTCGTCATGAACCGGAAACAGGAGGGCCGCGTACGCCGCACTGAGAAGCTGGCCGACTTCGAAGCCTATCAGCAGATCGGCCGAGCCGTCTGTGCCTTACTCCGCGAAAGCCCAGCCTTTGATCCGAACCGGGAAGCGACCAAGAAGGAGGTGAAGGCCCGGCGTTTCGGCCTCAGGCTCACGGCCGCGCTTATGAAGCAGGTGCCAAAAGATGGCTTTGGTTCTCACTTGCTGGTCGACGCAAGCTTCAGGCTTTGGAAGTACCAACCGTTCGCCGCCAAGGTTACCGATGATGATGACGTTCCCTTCTGAGGAGATGAATGATGTGGGAGCCTTTGACGGCAACCGGCGAACGGATAACCGGCCTGACCGCCGATCAACGTGCCGAGATCAAGCGCGGCGAAGCCTGGGCGTATTACATCAATGGGGGCGGCGGTGAGATCGCCTATTTCGACGGCTACAGATGGTATGACATGGTTTGCCGGCACATTGCCGATGATGAGGAGCGTCGGCGGGAGCGCTCGCGCTAGGCAAGGTCTGTTGAGTTTACGCTTTCAGTCGAACGAGTGCGGGCGATAGGCGCTACAAGGCCGGAAAAGGACGTGGGGCGCAACCGGGGAGAAAGGGTTGAGATTTGGCCGGAGTAGGTTGAGTTCGGGATCGCTTGGCGGAAGCAGCAAGGGAAGCGAAAACCCGCAATTCAGGAAAACTACAGGTTGCGCTCGATCTAATTTTGATGATTATTCTACCTGAGGGGTTCAATTTCTGGGGCGTTCATTTGGAAAACGAGGTCAATAGTTGGCCGGCGCGTTTCGCGCGCGGCAAAGAAGTAATTTCGTATTTCACGACAATCTATTCCGCCGTGGTTGCGCTCGCTGCCGTCTCCGGAGTTATTGGTCTAACCGGCCTCATATCCTCGCTTGCCAAGATCGAGACGACACCAGAAAACGTCAGCCTTCTGAAGCATTATCTCTATGTCTCTTCGGCAGCGTCCCTCATCTTCTTCATCGCGAGCATCTATCTCATTCTCAGCACTGCCCGACTGCGACGACTGCTCCGAATCTATCTGGAAGTCTGGCCACCGTTCCTTCAGATGGCTCGACAGAACGCCCAATGCGACAAGGCACTCTTTCTGTCGCTCTTTATTGAACTCAAGGCGTCGATCGCGAAGGAGAGAAAGCTCAACAACCTGTTGAAGCAGTTCATCACAAGCAATGTGAGCAAGGCCGAAGGGCAATGCCGCGACAATATCGATTTCATCGTCAATCAGGCTGCCGCTGTTTTCGATGCCTCAACCGGCGTGAAGTGTGCAGTCGCCCTCAAAGCCGCGAGCAAAGATGGTGTTATCAAGACGCTTCGCCGGGACACCCTGTCTGCGATGCTGAGACAGGAGAACGAAGACAAGGAATTCAAGATCGCCGACAACACGGCTTACGTGGCGACGCTTGAGAAACGCGAGCGGTTCTATGTTTGTGATGATCTCCTCAAGGCGGCGCGCGCCAAGGATTACAAGAATTCGCGTGACAAATGGTGGAAGGACTACAACGCAACGCTCGTTTACCGAATCTCAAGCGAAGAGGAGCCTGAGTTTAACTGGCTCTTCTGTGTCGACAATTTCAAGGGTGGATTTAATCGCCCGGAAGTGATACGTTCAGCAGCAGAAATCTGCGAGCGACTTGGTGTGATGATCCACCGGCTGCTGTCGTTGGAGCGCATCCGGGTCGCCGAACAAGAGGAGACGCAAGAGCTAGAACAGGAAAGGCTGAGACCACGAACATGAACGACCGTCCGAAAGAGATCGATCCGTCCGGAAACCCGGACGATCAAACCATCACAAACATCGCCGAGGCATTCAAGGCCGATGATGAGCGTCGCCTCCGCTCCCTTTATCCCTCCTTGTTTGAAACGAGCCAGCTAAGGTTGACTGCGGCGGAAGAGAACGAGATCCTCGAAAAAATCCGAAGGGATTTCGCTGCCGACGATAGGCGGCGTTTGGCAGGACTACTGCCGAAGAGCGAGCCGTAGCGAAGCGTGTGAAGCCTCATCCGGCTTTCCGCGGCATGATCGCAAGAGAGTCACCAGGGCTTTGTGGCCTATACAACGAAGCAAGCTACCAAACATTACGATCGATCGGCGTTAGAGATCGCGTAGGCTGTATGCGTCACAGTCGGAGCGCGCCATGCCGAGAAATCACGCGACGAAATCTTCGACCCACCTGAAGCCTCGACGAGAAGGGCTTGTCGGAGACGGAACGCTCCGCGCAGTGCTGGCGTCTGTTCCTACGCGGCGGGGGGTTGCAACCACTCGCCGATATCGTCACGGACGATGATGATGTCGCGCCTTAAGGAGCATCCTCAACGAAAGTTCGACCGGCAACTTTGGGGGGGTGGCTTGAGCCATCATTGCCGCTTCTCTGTGTCCGTCTTCCCTCCCTGCTCGATTTTCTCCCCGCGTCCGTGTCTTCTCCGGGAGCGATATTCTTTCGGCGGCAAGACGCGTATCTCCTGTGAAGCGATGAAATCCAGCAGCACCGACTTGCGTACGCATAGAATTGCGCCGAGCCTAAAGAACGGAATCTGGGAGTTCTCCGCCAGATAGTAGACTTTGCGACGATTGCGGCCGCGCTCACGGTCGCTCCTGCCACAAAAGAGGAACTCGGCAATTGCTTCTGCGCCTTCGAGGAGGTCGTCCGCAAGCTGTACATGGTTCTTCTGAGGCGCGCCGTCTGACTGCATGTTTCCTCCCAAGGTGCTTTGGATTCTTCTTCACGAACGCGAAGGGTGACAAAACTGCACGGGAGCGTTTCACTTGAACCTAGCCGGCTGTGCCATTTCGAAAGGCTGCCAAAAACAGGTATCTCCACGCTCTCTGAACCCTCCGAGCTGAATGAAGACGCCCACGAGAGTCGAACGATTGTCTTTTTTTGGTAGGTGTAAAGCAAACATAAAATGCTGCATCGCGAAACGTTCCCGATCATTACGATCACGACACGCGCGAATGTCGACTCATTCGTTGCGCGAGCTCCCGAAATTTCCGACCCATTCCGAACGATTCCGACTGCACATTTCGATTCCGAATCTTTCCCGACCGTTACGCCTCGATTCCCAATCCTTTCGGTCCTGTTGGTGATGTCATTTCGCTAGCGTGATGTCTCGATCAACCCAAGCGAAAGGAAGTCATCATGAAAGTCGTCACCATCGGAAAGAGGCTGGTACCGGTCGAGCAGGTCGCGTTTGTCGAACCCTTCGACCCCGCGGCAAATCCCGAGTTCAAGCCGGAGAAGGCGTTCAAGGCGCGCCTTGTGCTTCTCAACCGCGATGTCGTGCTCACTGAACAGACACCGCAGGAGTTCGCGGCCGAGCACGAACTGCACTTGTTCGCGGAGGACGGCGTTGCGGTCAACCGGGAGATCGCGTTCAGGGTCGAGACGTTCGAGCCGACCGAGAGCTTCAAGCCAGCGAAGCCCTACAAGACGCGGCTCAAATGGAAGGACCTTGCAGGTGGGGAGCAGAGTAAGCTTCTTCTGACCGTCCCCGAGACGGTTATCGCCGAGCTGCTCGAGGCCAAAGTAGAGCTGGTGAAGACGGCCAAGCGTCCTGCGCGACGTCCTGCCAGGGGCCGGAATGGCTCGCGCCGGATGGAAGGCTTCAGCGGCTAAAACCAAATGGATACCAAGGCAAGCCAGGCGCCCCTGCCGAGAGATCGGCAGGGGCGTTCTGCTTTGGCAGCCATCAGAAATGCAAGCCGCGTATTGTCATGACGCGCCGGATATTTTCGAGGCTTGTCAGAGCGTTCAATCGCTCGAGCGTGCCGGCCTCGCACGCGGGCACTCCCTGCTCGACCTCGCATGCGAGCCTGCAAAGCTCATCACGCGTCAAGTGCATCAACTCGTCGATTGTCCAAAATGGCATCTTGTCCTCCATCGCTTGACCGCGCCAATCGCAGTCTTCGAGGAGGCCGCTGCGACGGAGGAGGCGGGCGCACCTTGGCGGGAACGAAGTGGACGAGCGCGGAGCGCTTGCGCCGGATTCTGAGGACGGTGCGATAAGGCCGAAGAAGAACGTGTGGCGCGGTCAGGATGGCGGCCCGCACGATGCCGGTGAATGACTAGGATGAGCGCGATCAACCGGAGCCATGTCCGTGCGCAAGAAAGAGCGCCGCGTCAGACCGGCGGATGCCGTATTCTGCTATATCCTTCAGCTCGAGGATTGGGCCTGGAGCTATAGTTTCGGCGTGACTGATCCTCGCTACGATGGGCAGCGCTATCACCGCCACATGCTGGTGCGAGGCGGAGGGGCGAAGCTCTCCGTCGCCATCACGCGGGCGATGCCGCACGAAATGCGAGGCGTAGCAGGCCGCCCGAATTCGATCGGCGAGCGGAAGCCGCAACAAGCACGGCTTCCCGCCGCGGCACGGCTACCTGCTTGGGTTAATTCCAAATATCCTTGCTCATTGCGGGCAATTGGCTGGCCGACGACGATGCGCAAACGCAATAACTCGAGTACGATGGTCGTTAGAGCAATTTGCACCTCTCCGGTCAGAAAAAAATAGGGTTAACAGTACATTAACGAAAACTCTTTACACCAATAGAGAAGACGTTCCAATATTCTCACTGTTATGCCAATGCGCAAACCAGACAGAAGGACGACGACGGAATCTCAGCCCGCCGATTTTGAATCGGGCTTCGAGACGGAGCGACCTGTTGCGTTACCTGTGCACATCCCCAATCGGCGCGACGCCGAAAGTTGGATGAGCTGGCTAGACGACCAAATAAAGGCAAGTTGGAAGAAGCCCGCGCCATAGCTACGCATCATCCCCTACTTTTTTGCGCAAGAATTCGCAGCCAGCTAGGATAGCAGCAGCGAGCCGAAGTCGCTTCTCCTGTCCCCAGGTGGATGCTTTTTGAAAAAGCCATAGGCAGTGAATCACATTCGCAAAAACGTACAATTCATACGGCTCATTTTTGAAGTTCGAATGGGCTGCCTGCCTTATTCTGCATACGTAGGCTCCATATTCGGGAAGGTCTTTGCAGCGCCACCCCTGCTCGTGGAGCAGCCCTTCCAACTCAATCAATTCAGAAAGTCGCGTCCACCAATTTGGCGCTGTCGTTGACTGGGGAGTGGGAAACTCAAGACGTGTGCTCGATTCAAACGAGATGAAGTCACGAAACAGGTACCAATAACCCGTCCGTTGGAAATCAATAAATACAACGCTCGAGTCGCCACCCGCGTACATGATATTGCCGCCGTTCATATCGCCGTGACAAACGCATTCCTTGACCGGCCCCCAGTTTCGCGAGAACAGCAACTTGTTGGGGCGAGGGTACTTCCTGCCGTTTAGAATGAAATGGCCATCATCGTGATATGCCGGTATGTTGTTCTCGCGGGCGCTCTCGGCAAGATAGTCGAGAAACTGGGATTGGAATTCCTCGCGTTGTCTGTTGCCGCCGATATAGAAGCGATCCGAGACGAAATAGTCGCGTGCATCCTGGTCTGTTTGCCGATCTTCCGCGTACCAAGTTTGATTGTCAGAATCCAAAATTGTTCTGATTACTCTGTCGATGACATCTAGTTGGCCGTCTCGAATAAAGCTGTTGATTGGTCTCGGCGAGCCACCGCCGCCAGCTGCATACGAATAACAAATTGCACCGAACTCGCCGGTAAGGCCCGTCCCCAGCACGTCGACGCGCCAAGTATACGGCAAACGCCATTTTACATATTGGACGTAGTTTTGATGCTCTTTGATGGCGTTCGATCGATCTGAAATCTTCAGTATCGCTGGCACCTTTGTCACTTTCCCATCGCGTAGGACGCGTAACTCGTAAACGCCAGATCCACTCGCCCCGCCGGGAACGGGTGAGAGCGAAACCGATGAGAGCCCGCTCTCTTTCCCATCGCGGCCCGTATCGATGCACTGTTCAATCATTGAGAATAATTCTGCTTCCGTCAGGGCCTTCTTGTTTGGGTGGCGCGGTTGATGCTTCTTCAAATCAAATGTCAAATCGACTCTGCGAATAGGTGAGCGCTTGAGCCTGCTCTCGAAAAAGGTCTTTAGTTCTTTCGAATAATCTGCCGAACCAAGATAAATCTTGGAGATGATGATATCCGGGTTTGGGACGTATGCACCAAGGGCTTCCACGTGAATGGTGTGGCTCGTTAGGAGGCAAAAGAGGCAATCGGGATACTGCCGTCTTGTCTCCGCAATTATACGAATGCCAGCAGTCTTGTTCTTTCCTATGTGATTATCACAGAAGACGATATGCGGACGAGCAAGAATCTTGCTCTGGAATTCGGGAGTGGATTTTGCCCAATCGAATTCCAGCTCCGAATATCCCAGTGACATTAGCAGCGGGTTTAGTCTGCTTGCATAGTCGTTGTACTCAGATTCCTGATCTTCGAGATAGAGAACGCGCAATGGTCCACTGTCGCTTTCCATGTCTGGCTCCGACTAGTTCTGATCACCTTCTGCAATTTCAGGTCGAGCGATCTTTGTTGGCTCGTCTGGGATTGGAACCTGGATCAGCATGCGAAATGATGGTGCCGGCCCAGGAGAAGAATTCGCCGAGCGCTGAAACCATATGGTCCCTCCCAGAAGGCGGACGTGCACGCCAACCAGGAACATGCCCAAATGATAGCTCGCTCCTTCGGCATTCCAGCGCGGGGCAATCCCAACCTCCGACAGAGCGGTCAGATTGAAGCGCGCCTTCCTTGCAGAATATTCGATTTCCAAAGCTCGCACGGACGCGTCCAGCGTCTCCGGATCCCGCGCTGGAGCGCAACGTATAGCGAGTTGCCCGGCGAAGCCGTCATGCTCATCAGCGTTCTCAATAATGTTCTCGAGAATGACTTGGAGAGAGTGAGCGGTTCTGGCTGCGATCGTCGCCGGAAATGAGCCCTCGCGCACAAAAAAGTCTTTGCTGCGGCCCGCGTACTGTCCAAACCAATGATGAATTTCTCGACCTCCGAAAAGAACTTGGTAACGCGCATTCCCTGTTGTCTGTGCGGCTCTATGTAATTCGGAGAGAGCCGATCTTCCATCAAGGTTAGGAGCGTATCGATGTGTACTCGCTTATGGCGAATTATTTCTCGACGTACTTGCTCAATCCGGTGTGCCGCAAATTGGAAGAAGGATAGGCGCGGAAGCCAGCCCGCATCGGAGCTTCGATCGAGGATTTCCGTGAATCCGCCAAGCATCTGCGAGAGCTGATGGCAGAACTGAATGTTCATATCGAAGGCTTGCTCGACGGTGCATTCGAGATCGATCGTTCCAATGCACAGGCCATTCTTGAAGATCGGCAGACAGAGTTCTGACACGGCTCCCTCGCTCGCCGGTAAGATCGCCTTTAAGCCTCGGTCGACAAGCTTTGGAGGGAAGGGCGCTAGGAGATTAGGAATGTAGGCGTGCTCACCCGCTCGAAGAGTCCGAAACGCAAAAGCGTTCAACGAACCGCGGCCGTCGCCGACAACAATCTTCTCGCGGTTGATCGGATCGCTTTTGTTCCTCTTGCGGGGCCACGTTACCAGCACCTCCAGCGCGCCGTCCAACGGGTTGAAAAGCCGTATGGTTGCCAGTTGTGCTTGGGTGACGTGCGTTAGGGAGTGTGCGATCCGCTCGGAAAACCGTATCAGTTGCCGGTTATAGTCGAAGAAGTTCTTCAGTGGATTTGTCTGCAAACGCTGCTGGACCTCAGCGCGTTCCAAGGCGAGAGAATTCACGATGCTGAGCTTCGTTAGAAGGTTTTGCGATCCAGAGTACTCAGAGAGAAGCTCGCGGGTAAGCGAATAACATAAACGCTTTATTTCTTCGTGACTTGCCAGGATGAGACAGCCAAGAGGTCGTCGCTTGATTGAGAATCCTAGTCTCGGGCGTGTCCGGGTTGTTGGGCGCCGCTTATGTACATCGGTGTCTGCATAGTAGTGATAGACCGGGACGATCTTGTAGTAGCTGTATTTATTCCCGATTCGTAGCCGGCCTGATGGATGCTGATTGCGCTTGATGGCAGCCTGTAAGCGACCCATTACAGTTCGGGACGCGACGAAAGGGGTGTGATCACCAAATGAATATTGTGGAATCAGACTGAATTCACTTTCAGCGTCAATAGGCAGGATCGCTTCTTGGGAGTCAGTGCGCTGCACGGCGAAGTAGAAGGCGTCGATCTTGAAGGCGCGCCGTACTCGCTTGATGATCTCACCCAAGTCAAAATAATCGAGCCTCTGGGTTCGAATGAGACGCTCAGTGGCATTGTGGTGGTACTGCTCGCGGACATCGCTAGTGACGTAGAAATTGAACAGGAGAGACGCGATGTTTCGGATCTCGACGCTTTCGAAGTCCCTCGAGTGAAATAGGATGAGATTGTGCAAGTGTTGCTGCGTGACGCCTTTTCTCTTGGCGTCACGTTCGAATCCCTCGAGCACATCGTGGCGGTTGTCAAATCGAGAGAGTGTCCCGCGCTCCAGTCGGAAAGACAGAAAATTGAAATAGAGATATTGGCTGCGGGTATCGCCTTCCCGGCGCTTGAAGATCTTTTCCCGTCTCTCGCGAAAATAGACTGAGAGAAATCGACGCGACTTGAAGTCGTCCCGAATGCAGTCGAGGATTTCGTCATAGTTCGGATAGGAGGGACGAGAGAGGAGCTGCAGGGCAAGCTCCGACGCCGACAATCGTTTCATGAAAATGGATCAGGGATTGAATGATGTAATACAGTTACAATCTACAATTGCGTCGTCTTGTCAACCGCTCGTCGTCCACGAGTGGTTCGAATTCGCCTCCGACGACCTGGTTTTGCGGTGCGGCGGGTTAGTTTTACGGCCAGTGTTCCGGGGCCTGCGGCCCCCAGGCCGTCAAGCCCAAGCCCCACGAAGGCGTGGGGCGGAAAACGGCGGGCCGTGTAGTCACCTCGCTACGCTCGGCTCCGGCCCGCACCAGCCCCGCTCGTTTTCCGGGCTGTGACAGCCAACCCCCGCTCATTGGCGCTGGCCTAGTTCCGGTTGCATGCGCAACCGGCAATGAGGAAGGCCCGCAATGAAAGCCGACATCTATCAGAAGATCACCAGCCAGATCGTCACTGCTCTTGAGAACGGTGTGCGACCTTGGCACCAGCCATGGAAAGCCGAGCATGGCAACGGGCGTATCACGCGGCCCCTGCGCGGCAACGGCATCCCCTATAACGGCATCAACGTTCTTGTCCTGTGGTCCGCCGCCGTCGATCACGGCTATGGCGCTCCCATCTGGATGACCTTCAAACAGGCGAGTGAACTCGGAGCTCATGTGCGCAAAGGCGAGACCGGAACGCTTGTGGTCTATGCCGACCGCATGATCCGCAGGGACACCAACACGGAAACCGGCGAAGAAGCCGAACGCGCCATTCCCTTCATGAAGGGCTACACCGTGTTTAACGTCGAGCAGATCGAGGGACTTCCGGCTCACTACTACGGCCAGCCCGAACAGCCGACCGATCCCGTTCAGCGCATCGCGCATGCGGACGCCTTCTTTGCGGCGACGAGGGCGAACATTGTCCATGGCGGGAGCCGTGCCTGCTATGTGCCATCAACCGATAACATCCATATGCCTTGCATCGATTTCTTTGTGGATGGGGTCAGCTACTACGCGACGCTCGCCCATGAAACGACGCACTGGACTCGTCACGAAAAGCGCCTCAACCGCGACTTCGGATGCAAGCGCTTCGGCGATGAGGGGTACGCCATAGAGGAATTGGTGGCGGAGCTTGGTGCGGCCTTCCTCTGCGCCGATCTCGGTTTGACGCCGGAGGTGAGGGAAGATCACGCATCCTACATTGCCTCATGGATCAAGGTCCTGAAGAACGACACGCGCGCGATCTTCACTGCGTCCTCGCATGCTCAACGCGCGGCGGACTTCCTGCATGCGTTTCAGGCAAAAACTTCCGCCGCGGCTTGAGCCGCGGCGGATGTCGACTCGACGGGCCGGAGCGGGTTCGCGGTGCGGCTGGATGTCCTGCATTCAATAGCGGCGACCGCGCTGCGATTGCATGGCGGAAAGGCCCTGCTCTCGGCCCCGCATGGCGCGATTTCCATGTGGGCCGGGAGCTGTCCCTATCTGACCGGCCATAGATTGCGCGTTTGGCCTGCCGGCAAACGGTTCGAGCCCGAGACCGATCACCTCAAGGCCTTTCCAGCCGACATAGGCCGCAATCAGGTCTAGAACCCATGAGCTGCCGGATGGCAGCACCAGCCAGACGGCGAAGGCAATTAACAGGCTGCCAATCGCGAGATGAAAGACGGCACGTCCACTCATGACGATCAGGCGGACGAAATTGGCCGCGCTGGTAATGCTGCTCATGGATGTCCCCCAGAGGCGCTGAATCAACTGGGCCAAACTAGCCGACACGCACGGCCCTCAAAATTGATCTGTTTGGGAGGCCTTTGTAGCGTTCGGCAATCGAGACGCGGGCGCGGCTCAAGGAAGCTGCTCAACGTCAGTCGCCTGGCCGCTTCGCAATTGAACGAGCGCCATACCCGCAGCCTCGGTCTCAGAGTGCAGAACGCAAATTAGCAAACGTGTCCTCTAAATATTTCGGAAATGGCTGCTGCCCCCCTTCGTCGGTCCAGCCGTCAACGGCGGAGCGAAAAGCTGCCAAACCGATGATTGCAACCATGCGCAGCCGCTCCTGCTGGCCGCGCTTGGGCCAAAGGCGGCAGAGCGATTCAAACGCGGCTTGCTCCATGAGCAGATATTTAGCCTGGTTCGCCGCGCGGAGTTGATCGCTTGATTTAAGCAGCCTCGCAAGGGCGATGGACGTATCCGAAGAATGACGCCTAGCCAGTTTCATCAATGCATTGCATAACGCCCCGATAGGCGGTTGTTCTGCTGTCTCCTCAAGTATGGCAGCACGAATGGATGCGACCACGCCGGTTTGCCAAGCCAAGAGAATCTCGTCCTTGGACTTGAAGTAATGGAAAAAGGTTCGGCGTGATATGCCGGCGGCGGCGCTAATATCGTCCAGTGTGGTTTCTTCATAGCCCTTCGTGCTGAACAGCCTGAAGCTTGTTTTTGCGATACGGTGCAGGGTTTCCAAGCGCTTTCTTTCGCGCAGTCCGCTTGCTGTGGGTTGGGTCCGTTTCATCAAAAACGTTTAGCACAGCGACTGCACGAAAGAGCAACCTAAAATAGAGTAGTTGCAATTATGCACTCAGTGTAATATTATGAGAAGGATGTGTCGTGAGGTTGTTTAGAAACGCGGGTCAATTGCAGCGCTAAGGCGCGGCTTCCGCGGTCATCGCACGTCAGGCAGAGCCGTCATGATTTTGAAGGAGCCTACGCCGCAATGAGACTGTTCCCTTGGTGGGAGCAGTTCCGAGTTTTGGGGCTCGAGATGGAGGAATCGTCAATGAAAACATCAAAGCCCCTAACGAAGCCCGGCAACCATCTTTCGACTTCGGTCATGTGTTTTTTGGTCTTTTGTTTGTCGGCTCCTCCAGTCATCAGCGCTGCGGAAGCCCGAACCTATGATTCGCCGTATGTTGCCAGCGACGCCCAGGGCGACTTCCTCACACCGCCTTTGTCGCTTCATCGCGTCGACAATGCGGCTTCGGATTCTCTCGCGCCCTCTCAAGGTGGTACTCAGCTCGTCTGGGACGACAAGACGCAGTCTCCCACGCAGCCAACAAGCAAGAAAGTCGCTTTCGCACAGGAGGCCGGCGACGATGATGGAGACGGAGACGGAGACGGAGACGAAGGAAATGAGACAAGGGGTTCTCATCTCGCCTTTATGGGCCAACCAGCTTCAGTGCTTCTAGGAATTGGGACTTTCGTAAACCCCGCCTATGAAGGCGCGAGGAAGATGGAAGTCCTGCCCTTTCCGTTTCTCGACGTCAAACTCTTCGATGGCCGGGCCTTTCTCAGCATGGAGAATGGCTTGGGCGTGAATGTCGTCAAAAACAAACGTTGGAAAGCCGGATTCGCGATCGGTTATAGCCCCGGACGATCGAACGGCAACGGCTTGTTTAGCGCCAAGACAAGCCGGTTGAACGGCGTTCCGGATATTAGCGACGCTGCCTTCGGCAGGGGATTTGTGTCTTACGATATCCGTCCGTTTTCGGTCGATGCAGCGCTCAATAACCGTTTCGGACCAGACGGTGGTGTTACCGCCACGTTGGGCGCCCAATATCATTTCTCGCCGATCGGACGACTGCATATGTCGGTCGGGCCAGAAGTGACGTGGGCCGATCGCGAATATACCGAGACCTTTTTTGGCGTATCGGAACAAACGGCGAGAACCGCGACTGCTCTCGGCAACAACATGAGGGCTTACAGTCCAAACGCAGGCATCAAGGATGTCTCCTTCTTGGCTACGGGTATCTACAAATTCGACGACCACTGGAACGTCATGGGACGAGCCGGATTCTCGGAACTCGTCGGCCCAGCCAAAAACAGCCCTTTGACCGAAGAAACGTTCCAGCCAACGGTTGGCGTTGGTATCGCCTACAACTTTTGAAATGTGAAATCGCCTGAATGGACAATGAAGGCGACATCACGCGGAAATGGAAAGCGCCGTGACAGTAGATCAACAAATGAAGCAGCCGGTTGGATTTTTGGAGCGCACACTGACGCGCTTCTTTATGTATCCGGCGCGCGTTTCGGCCACGGAGAATCTTTCGGATAGCTTTCGGCTGATCGAGCTTCAGGGCGACGCTCTCAAGGACCAGCATTGGACGCCCGGCGATAAAATTCAAATCAAGCTTGGCGGCGGGATAGCGACCAGGACCTATACCCCGATGAATTGGGATACTGCGTCCGGCTCAATTCGTTTTCTCGCTTATTGTCATGGCAATGGTCCCGGTAGCGAACTCGCCAAATATCTGGTGATCGGGGATGAGCTAACGATATTCGGTCCCCGAAAGTCATTGGATCTGACCAAAATCGGTACAGATGTTCTCTTGTTCGGTGACGAAACGTCATTTGGTCTGGCTGCTGCATTAGACGCCGCTGGGCGCTCGATCTTGTCCCGGCAGTATGTGTTTGAGGTCAATGATCGCCTCAAGTCCGTCTCCGTGCTTGCCGCGCTGGGCCTCGCGAGTGCACATGCGGTTGAACGGCGGCAGGACGATACGCACCTTGATGAACTCCGAAAGGTCGTCATGCAGGTCAAGCGGCACTGCACGACCTTCGTGCTAAGTGGAAAAGCTTCTTCAGTTCAGAAGATGCACCAATCACTCAGAAATCGTGGTGTTGAATCACGGAAGTTGCACACGAAAGCATATTGGGCGCCGGGCAAAGTGGGGCTCGACTAGCGGCCGTGGGAGCCGAGCGCCAGGAACGTCCTTGCAGTAGCATCTTGGGACCGCTTCCTCCGCCACCATTGCCATCGATCCATGCCATCGGTCTAGAGCCCGGACAGCGACTGTTGGCTTGCGGTTTGCAGGCCGGGGAGGCTTTTGATCCAGGGATAGCCGTGCGAGCCCATCTCGTAGCCGCGGTCAAACAGGGCCCTCATGTATTTCTGGTCGAACGCCTTATCGGATTGGAGGCGAAAATCGGCGGGTATGCTCGCAAGGTTGAACTCGATGCCATTCAGCTTTGTAATGGTATAGATTCGGTAGAGGTCGCCGATGCTCTGGTTCTTGATCAGCGTCGAGAGCGAGCGTTGGCTGACGGACAGCACGTTGTCCTTGACCGACTCCCATTGCGGATGGATGCGGCCGTTTCTTATGACATATAGCCGCGCTTGTCCGGGGAGCTTCTGGCCTGCGCCGCCGGAAATGAGCCGTAGAATCGATGGAGGAATGAAGACCTGTCTTGTGACGCCTCCATCGACGTGCAGCTCGTCATAGTCTTTGCCGCCTACACGGACCTTCATCCGGACGGGAGCGAACACACCTGGCAGCGTCGCGGAAGCAAGCAGCACTTTTCGGAACAGATCGAGTGCCTCGGGACTATCCCTTGCCGCGATATGTCCCATGTCCCATAGGATCGGCCGTTGCGCATCGAGGTTGGTCGTGCCGATCAGCAGCACTCTTCCCTTGCTTCTTTCACGGGCGACTTCGCGAAGGAATTCGGCATCGACATATTTCTCGATGAGGTGAGCCAATGGGGAATTGTCGACCAATCCCGAGCCTTCCAGCAGGTTTGGCACGTTGAAGGCGAAGATATCCTTCCTGCCGTAGTTCGTGAAAATATCCCGCAACTGGGCGTCGTGCTCCCTGCCAAGAAAGGCGAACGGAGCAATCAGGGCTCCAGAGCTCACTCCGGTCACCAAATCGAAGGTTGGGCGATTTCCGCCTTCGCCCCAGCCCGCCAAAAGGCCGGCGCCAAACGCCCCATCTTCGGCGCCGCCCGAGATCGCAAGGAAGCGCAAGGAGCGCCCGGTTTGGTGGCGTCTCAGAGCTTCGGAAGCGTCGATCTCCGAACCAGGTTGAGGCGTGCTCGCATCTGCCGGCTCATCGCCCCAATATCGGATATTGTGAAACCCGTCAGGATCGATATGCGACTCTGCCGCTTCTGGCACAGCATTTCGAGCGGTAAGCGTCGCGCAGCCTGTTAGGAGGATGACCGCAAGCAGCGCCGCGGCCAGGTTCACATAACGGCGCATGAGAGCAAACATAGCGGGAAACGGCTGATTGTAAGGGCGCGCCTGCGATCGACGTAATTGCACGTTTGCGCCTTAATGTAGATCGATCCTATTGAGCTCGGCCGACAACGTCAACAAAGATAGACCGAATGATCTAAAAAAGTGTTTCTGCGAAGACAAGTGAGGTCCTGTCCTGAAAGAAAATAGATCGTTCAGTCTATTTTAGTTGACTACTCCGCGCGAAATGCCTAGACGTGGCTTTGGCGCGCCGCCCGTCCGGCACTTTCCTTGAGGGACTACCAGCCCCGTACCTCCCGGCAGGCGGCGCGCCACCCGGTCTGTTTCCGGGTGCCGGTGTCAAACCGACAAGCCCTGTTCTGCTGCATGTCCTGCCTTCTTGACGGCGAGTCAGTTCACGGCCATTGGGCTCGAGATAGCCGGACTCTCGCGAGGCTTGCCCGACAGCGCGAAGGCGTTTTCGGCGCGATTTGCGCCACGATCAGAAACGTCGCCGGTCCGAATAGCTGGGCAGGTTAATGACCTTTCGCTCGGCTGGAGGACGCAAATTGTGAGCCCCGCAGTCAGATAGATCATTCAGTCGAATAATGTTGACCGAGAGCGCTACGCGACCTAATTTTAGACTAAATGATCTATCATTGGCATCGCCACCACGTTTCGTTCAACAGGAGTTCACATGAAAACCCACGTACGGCTGGCAACCGCTGCCGTCCAACTTCTTATGACAGTCTCCTCAGCCGCCGCGGAGCAGCAGGCATTCCTGCCGCCCCAGAGGGCGGCCATGATTCTCGCGGACGGCGCTCCCTGGTCCGCCGATTCGCCGAGCGGGAGAAGTTTCAAGCTCACCCTGAACAAGGATGGCACCGGAGGCCTACAAGCGACTCTTTTTTCTCAATCCCTCACCTGGTCCATCAAGGGCGATGCGGTGTGTCTCTCCGGCACCATGATGTCGAAGTGCCTTCGGTTCCAGCAGATTCCTGGAGGGCTTCAGGGCTGGCAAGGCGATCAGCCCGATCTGAAGGTCACCCGCTAAAGGCCGAACGTGTCGCGTCGCGCTCTCTGCTCCCTACGTCAGAGGGGAAGGTCGAAACGGTCGAGATCGAGACCCATAAGGGCAACCTATTGCGCGGCAGCAAGGCGCCACAGGCACAAGGAGCGGCGCCCCGCAGGAACGCGCAACCGAGCGAACTACCGCTCCCATCCTCATCCGGAGTAGTCACAGTGTCAGCAACCGATCCTATGGAAATTCTCATTGGCGGCGACATGCCCGTCAATCGAATCGGCTTCGGGGCCATGCGTCTCTCGGCCAATGGTTTTCGCGGGCCGCCCCGAGACGCTGACGTGGGCCGCGCCGTCTTGCGGCGAGCCGTCGAACTGGGTGTCAACCTGATCGATACGGCGGCCTTCTATTGCAGCAGCGACAAAACGGTGCGCGCCAATGCTCTTATCCGCGAAGCGCTCCATCCCTACCCACCGAATCTATTGATCGCGACCAAGGTCGGGCACATCTTCGACCCAGATGGCAGCCACCGTGCGGCCTCGGGCGTCGAGATGAGAAAGCTGGTCGAGGAAAACCTCGTAGATCTCGGCTTGGAGCGGCTGGACCTCGTCTACCTGCGCATCGGCGAGATGCGACCGCCTCATGGGGAGTCGCTCGCGGAGCGCTTCGAGGCCCTCGCCGCGCTGCGCGAAGAAGGACTGATTCGCCACCTCGGTCTCAGCAATGTCGATGTCGATCATCTGTCCGAAGCCCGCTCGATCGCGCCCGTCGTCGCGGTGCAAAACCACTTTCACGTGGCTCAGCGGAAAGATACCGTGCTCCTGAAGGCCTGCGAAGCTGATCAGATCGCCTTCTGTCCGTTCTTCCCTCTCGGCGGAGGAATGACCGCAATCGATGATGGACGGCTGGCCGTTATTGCCCGACGGCACAATGCAACCATCCACCAGATTGCCCTGGCTTGGCTGCTGGCGCTGTCGCCGGTGATGATCGTCATTCCAGGCACTGCCTCGGTTGCTCATCTGGAAGAGAACGTAGCGGCGACGGGCATTGTTCTCACTGAGGAAGATCTGGCCGAACTCAGCCGCGTCGAATCGGTCTCGCGTATCCCATCTTCCAGGGGGCAAGCGGCATGAGCGCTGGACGAACACGCTTTGATGAGACCGCCCCATGCGTATGAGCAAAGCCGCCTATTTCGCAGATTTTGTGGTTTACCCGCCGGCGATCGCGATGCTGCTCATGGTGTCGTGGTGGCCCGCCTCTCACGTCTGCTGGAAAGCATCGACCATCAGCATGGCGATCGGCCTCGTGCTGTGGACCCTCATGGAGTACCTCGCGCACAGGTTCGTCTTGCATGCACTCCCATACCTGAGCGACATGCATGAGGCTCACCACGACGACCCAACCGGGTTCGTCGGGACACCGACATGGATCAGCCTCGCGGCGATTTCCTGTGGAGCCCTGCTGCCGCTGTGGTGGAAGCTCGGGTTCGCGCTTGCGAGCGCGTTCACGGCCGGGTTCGCGATCGGCTATCTATGGTACGTCTGGGTCCATCACGTCGTGCATCACTGGCGGATCGAGCCAGAGACTTACCTTTATCGACTCAATCATCGTCATGCTCTTCACCACTACGGCCGGCGACCCTGCAATTTCGGCGTCACCACCGGCTTTTGGGATTGGATCTTCGGGACCAGCTTCGCCACTGCGAACCGGCCCTGTCGATCAGAGGAGGCGTGTTGATGCGTCTCTCCACCTGCGATGCAGATCACCGCAACAGCCCGGGCATGAACAGGCCCGGGCGTCCGCAAGCCACATGGTGTTGCTTGAGACGATCGCTGCGGCGAAATCTGGTCTAACGGGGGAGCAATGAATAAGGATGCCAAAGAGACTTGCCGTGCGGTGCCAGGCCTGGTGCGGCCGGTCGTCGATCCGGCGCGCTGCGAGGGGAAAGCCGCTTGCGTGACGATTTGTCCGGTGAACGTCTTCGAGATCGTGCGTATCCCGGCTGAGATATACAAGGGTCTGTCTTTCTTCGCCAAGTTCAAGGTCTGGGCGCATGGCATGAAGACTGCTGCGACGCCCAATGCCAGCGCCTGTGAGGCTTGCGGACTTTGCGTCTCGGCGTGCCCCGAGGGCGCAATTCGGCTGCAGCGCGCCGACACCTAACCATTTGCCGCGAGCGGATCGGTCGCGCTGCGGGGCGCCGATCGGCGACGACGTCCCAATCTGCCACTTCGATGTCCGTGGAGAACCGCCTTTGCAGCAAGCCGTTCTCCTGCGTTTTCGCGGGACAATCGGCGCAAATAGATCGGCTGTTCTAACAATATTGACTTGCGGCGACCGACTTACTAGATAATAGATTAATCGCTCTAATGAAAGGACGGCCTTGGACGTATGTTTGGAATCAAAGCGGCCCGAAGCGCTCCAATCAGAATGAAAGTTATCGCCCTCGATGGAGACGCGGATGGTTCTGCAGGAAGGGTGCAGTGTAGAGCAGCCGACGCTGCGCGGTGCCAAACAACGCGGCTCAAGCGGCAAACCGATAACAAGCGGGTTTGAGCGTGAGACGGCGGTCAATCATCCTTCTCGGCGCGTTGCTCGCGGCCACGGTCGCAGCAGGCTTGTGGTGGTTTCAAAGAGTGCCCCCGCTTAAGTCGTGGCAGGGCTATGCCGAGGCAGATTACGTGAAAGTCGGGCCAACGCAGCAAGGATTGCTCACGGAGGTGAGCGTTGCGCGAGGCGCCTGGGTCGACGTCGAAGCTCCCCTGTTCGCTCAGGATGGAACCGTGGACCGTGCTGCGCGCGACCAAGCGGCGCGCCAACTGCAGCAGGCCAAGGATCAACTTGCAAATCTCGAATCGGCGGCCAAACCGACCGAAATCGAGCAGGCCGAGGCCAATCTTGCCGACTCGCGGGCCACAATCGAACGGGCGAAGATGGATCTCGATCGTGCCGAGGCACTGATCAAGAATGGCGCGGTCTCCTACCAGACCCTGGATCAGAGGCGCGCCGACTACAGGTCGGCAACCGCGCGCGTCACCGCTATGGAAGCCGCACTCGCTCAAATGCGCGCCCCGATGGGGCGCAAAGGCGAAATCGTGGCGCAGCGTTCAGCCGTTGAAGCAGCGCAGGCTGCAGTGGAGATCGCGGATTGGCGCCTGTCGCAACGGAGCGTGACCTCGCCCGTGGCGGCCCGCGTTGCCGACGTTCTGGCGCGGCCGGGAGAAACCGTCGCGGCCGGCGCTCCTGTCGTGTCCCTCCTTCCACCCGGCAATATCTTCGTGCGCTTCTTCGTGCCCGAACCGGAGCTTGCTCAGATACATCGCGGCGACATCGTCACAATCAAATGCGACCGTTGCGAGGCCGACATTGCCGCGACAATTTCGTTCGTTTCTCCGCAGCCCGAATACACGCCTCCTGTGATCTACAGCGAGGAAAGCAAAGCAAAGCTCGTTTACCTGATCGAAGCGAGGCCCCCGTTGGCGCAGGCTGCCCTGCTCAATCCAGGACAGCCGGTGACCGTATTGCCCGCCCCCGAAGGCAGGCCATGATGCAGCCTGTCATTGATGTGCGCGATCTGCACAAGACATTTGGTGATCGGCATGTGGTCAAGAGCCTCAGTCTGCAAGTCGCGCAAGGCGAGATTTGCGGCTTTCTCGGCGCCAACGGAAGCGGCAAGACCACGACCATCCGGATGCTGTGTGGTCTGCTCGTGCCCGATAGCGGGGAGGGCACCTGCCTCAACTACGATATCCGCAAAGAGGCAGCGCTGATCCGACGCGAGACCGGCTATATGACCCAGAAGTTCAGTTATTACGAGGATCTCACGACGAGAGAGAATCTGGAGCTGGTCGCAGGCGTTTATGAGTTGGCGGATGAGCGCCGGTCGGTCCGCGAGATCATGGATCGGATGAACCTTGGTGCGTATGAAAACCAGCTCGCCGGTCATCTGTCAGGCGGATGGAAGCAGCGCCTGGCGCTCGCCGCGTGCGTGTTGCATCGGCCGAAGCTGTTGTTGTTGGACGAGCCCACAGCCGGCGTCGATGCGAAGGCGCGCCGCGAGTTCTGGGACCTTATTCATGATATGGCCAGTGAAGGCCTCACCGTGCTGGTGTCAACGCACTACATGGACGAAGCCGAACGCTGTAACCGCATCGTTTACCTCGCCGACGGTCATATCGTGGTCCAGGGGACCGCGGACGAGGTTGTCAGCGGCGCGGGTCTCATCGTCTATGAAACAGTCGGCGAACGCGTCGACGAAGTCGCGCGGATTATACGCCGTGCGCCCGGTGTCGAAGCGGCAGCCGTTTTCGGGCATGCCTTGCGCCTCGCCGGTGTCGATCGGCACGCTCTGCTGCAGGCGATCAAGTCCTTTCCGGACCTGGTCTGGGCAGAAACAGAGCCTCGCCTGGAAGACGTCTTCATCCATCAGCTCTCAGCAAGACAGACCGCACAATGACCGGCCTGTCACCCAGAAGGCTCTATTCGCTATTGCGCAAGGAATGGGTCCAGGTTCGCCGCGATCCGATGACGCTGCGTCTCATCATCGCTTTGCCGATCATGCAGCTGTTCCTGTTCGGCTACGCCATCAATACGAATCCACACAATCTGCCAACCGGGCTGCTCATCAGTGAGCCCACGAAATATGAGCGGACGATTGTGACCGCGCTCGAAAATACCGGCTATTACGACATCAAGCGGTACGCGTCGGAGGAAGAGTCGGAACAGGCCCTTGCGCGCGGCGAAGCGCTCTTTGTCGTCAACGTTCCTCCAAACTTTGACCGCTCGGTAGATCGTGGCGAGCAGCCATCCATCTTGATCGATGCCGACGCCACGGACCCGTCGGCCATCGGCAATGCAACGGCCGCCCTGGGCGCAGTCGCAAATGTCCTTAACCGCGACCTGCCGCCAATCCGGCAAGCGCGGCCTACAACGACACCGTTCCAATTTGTCGTGCACGCTCGCTACAATCCAGAACAGCTTACGGTCCTCAATGTCGTCCCAGGATTGATCTGCGTCGTCCTGACGATGTCGACGATGCTGATGACGACCTTGTCGATCACGCGAGAGCGCGAACGCGGCACGATGGAGAACCTTATGGCGATGCCCGTGCGGCCCATCGAGATCATGCTCGCAAAGGTCGTCCCTTTCATCGGCATCGGCTATCTCCAGGCGATAACCATCCTCATCGTCTCCTCACTTGTGTTCCATCTGCCGATTCGAGGATCGGTGCCCCTGCTGCTGCTGTCACTCGGCCTGTTCATTGCCGGCAATCTGGCAATCGGCCTTACGTTTTCGACCATCTCATCCAATCAGATGCAGGCCCAGCAACTCGCGCAGTTCAGCTTGCTGCCCTCGCTCATTCTGTCGGGCTTCATCTTCCCGTTTCGGGGGATGCCGCTTTGGGCGCAATGGCTCGGCGAGTTGCTTCCCACAACGCATGCGATCCGCATCGTTCGTTCAGTGCTGCTGAAGGGCAATGGTATGGCCGCGATTGCGCCGGAGCTCTGGCCCATCGCAGTTTTTACCCTTCTCGTGATGGGCGTGGCCGTCTGGTTTTACCGAGAGACGCTCGATTGATGAACGTACGCTGGCTTGCTCGCATTGGTGAGATGAACCTTGGGGCGGTGGGGAATGCGATGGACGAGGTAAACGCGACCAAGAGCAGGAACAAGACGATCGCCGTATTCGGTGCCGGTAGCGGGCTCGGCGCCTCGCTCGCGACGCGGTTCGGGCGTGAAGGCTACCGGGTAGCGCTGGTCGCGCGGCGATTAGCTCCGCTCGAGCAAAGGGTCGCCGAGCTTGCTCGCGATGGCGTTGAGGCAGAAGCGTTTCCAAGCGACCTCAACGATCTCGTCAGCATACCGGCGCTGGTCCGCGCGATCGAGCAGCGGTTCGGGTCGATTGACGTCGCCGTCTACCAGGCCGTCGGCGAGTTCGCTCCTGTGCCGGCGGTGGATCTCAACGCAGCAAGGCTGCAAGCCTTGGCAACCCTCTTCGCATTCTCGCCGATCGAAGTCTCGCATGCAGTATTGCCTGGCATGCTGGCGCGTGGCGACGGTGCGATCATCATCGTTGGTGGGCTCCAGACCGTCGTTCGCATGCAAGGTGGGCCGAGCGGCGTCGGGCCCATGATGACTGCGGCATACAACTACATCTCCTCGTTGAACACCGAAGTGGCCCCGATGGGGGTCTTTGCCGGCATAGTGAATGTGGGGGCTGTGATTGAACACTCGGCGGGATTTCGCGCCATGAGGGCTTGCGGCCTTCTCGTCAACAAGGGGTACCAGCTTGTTAGTCCCGACGACGTTGCCCAGAAGCTCTGGACATTGGTCAACAAGCGCAACCAGGTCGAGGCGATCATCACGTCGCGATCGCAGAAGTGATGCAACTACAAATGAGAGCCAGGATGAAAAGAATACAGTACGACCGTTACGGTGGCCCGGAACAAATGTATATGAGCGAATTCGATCTGCCGGAGCTTGGCCCAAAGGAGGTGCGGGTCGATGTCCGCGCCGCAGCCATCAATCCATTTGATTGGAAGCTGCGCCAAGGGGCAATGAAGCTCTTCATGAGCAGGTCGTTCCCAAAAGGCATGGGAACGGATTTCGCCGGGGTCGTGGAGGCCGTCGGGCCGGGGGTTACCAATGTCAAGGTGGGCGACGAAGTATTCGGTACGGTGGACTTCAAAAAGTCGGCCGCTTTTGCCGAAAAGGTTGTCCTCGACGCGAGCCTCGTAGCCAAGAAGCCTGCTCAGCTCTCATTTGGTGAAGCAGCCTGCCTTCCCATCCCGGCCATGACGGCGTGGGCCGCGATCGTCGAACGCGCGCGAGTACGGCCTGGACTCAGCATATTCGTGAACGGCTGCATGGGAGCCGTTGGCTCGTCTGCTGTCCAATTGGCGATCGCTCACGGGGCACGCGTTGCCGGCACGAGCAGTCCAGCCTCCATGAGGAAGGCAAATGCGGCCGGCGTTAACCTGATCTACGCCTATTCCGACAGAGATGCCTATGTGAGGGGTGAAAAGTTTGACGCCGTGTTTGACACCCTTGGGACACTCGGCGTCGGCGATGGGCTTTCGATGCTCAAACCCGAAGGAGTCTTCGTCGACATCAATCCCACGCCACGAAGGCTGGCGCGCGGCATGTTATCGCGCCGTTATAAGCTCGCTTTCGCCACCATGGGGATCAAGCATCTTTCAGCGATCGCTGAACTAGCCGAGAGGGGAGCATTGAAGCCGACCGTCGGCATTGAGGCGCCCTTTCAAGACGCGTTAGGTACGCTCACGAGAGCAGAGAACGGTCCGCGATCGTTCGGTAAGTGCGTCTTGGTGATGGGAGCCTAGCGTAGGACCTTATTCAGGGAGGAAGTCGACCGAGCCCGAGATAGAACTACTCCGTGGCCGAGGGCAGAAGAGGCTTGCCGCTAACGGCGAGCAGACCACGAATGTTGAAGAAGGCGAGCTTGCGAATCTCGGTACGCTGGCTTTCGAAACCAGCCGCTTCCAGCGCAGTCCGTAAGCTGCGCTCGTCGACCAAAGTGTGCGTATCCGGTCCGGCAAACTTCCATGCGCTCATGGTCTCGCGATCGGTCGCATAGATGACCACGCGCCCACCCGGTCGAAGGACGCGGTGAACCTCGGAAAGCTCGGCGTTCGAACCGAAGAAATAAGCGACGTTCACCGCCAGGACCCGATCGATTGACTCGGATGGGAACGGTAATTTTTCAAACCTGCCGAGCGCAAGCTTGACCCTTCCGGACTCGATTGCGGATCGGTTTCGGCGCGCGGCCTGGCGGAGCATCTCGGACGACGCATCAAGCCCGAGGACAAGCCCCAGGGTTGCGGCCGAAGCCATTTGCTTGAGCGCCATGCCGGGGCCGCATCCGAGTTCGAGTACCGTTGAGTCGCGAGCGAGGTCGAGGGCAGCGATAGCGTGTCGGTTTGGCTCGCGATTGACGAACTCCATCACCCGCCCCGCCAAGCGGCCCTGCCAGCCGCTCGGCGATCTCAGCTGATGGCCAATGGCGTCCCACATGCGCTCAAAATTGCACACAGATCCCGCGAGCCTGCTTCAATGCTTGAGCTTCTGCTCGACGCGCTCGAGCAACGTTTCCATCACCATCGGAAAATATTGATCCCAAATCGGGCGCTCGGGATGTTTCGGGAGAGCCATGCCAATTCTGAGCATCTCTTCGGCCCGCTTGTAGTCGCCCTGCTCGTAGAGAAAGTCAGCGAAGAAGTAATGCGCGTCGCGGCCATGTGGTGCGTTTCGGATCGCCTCTTCGAGATATCGTCGCGCCTTCTCCTTGTCTCCCCAGGCAATCGGGAAACCTGGCACCCGGTAGTAGAGAACACCAAGGCTGGTTGGCGCTCCTGCGTCGAGCGCCTTCGGGTCGATCTTGTAAGCCTCCAGAAGAAGGTCCCGCGCGCGTCCTGCGAAACCGAGCGCCGTGAAGCCAGAGCTAAGCGATGCCTGCTCGCTGACCACGATTCCGTCCCAGACCAGCGGCTCAGGTCGTCCAGGGTAGCGTTTCACGAGCGCGTCGGCCTTGGGAGCAAGCCCAGCCAATTTGGTGCTCCGCTCGCTATCATTCTCGCTCAAATATTTGATTGTTGCCCATTCCTCGGCGACGCTATTGATTTCCGCATCAAGCGTACGGTTATCCGACGCACGGCTGTATTTGGACATCGCCGCGACTGCGATGATGCCCACCACTATTGCCAGTGCACGCACTGTCTGCAGCATGGTCGTTCCTTTTGATCGATTTAGGCAATTTGCATCAGAGCGGCTCGATGCGCGTCAGCTGTCTGACAATGGATCTGTCGACAAGACGCGGAGCCAATCGCTGTACGAACTCGAACAAGCGCTCGGGGCCGGCGGGGTAGACGCTGTCAGCGTCGTGCTCAACTGCATCCCACACACGGGTCGCAACCGCACTGGGCGTATCAAAAGTCATGTTGAAGCGTGAGCCGAGAGGGCCGAGAGCGTCCGACGCCGGAGTTTTCGTTGCCCGCAAAGTCGCGTGTGTCACACCGATGCCGAGGGGAGCCAGTTCGCGGCGCAGCGCTTGAGAAAAGCCGCGCAGGCCGGCTTTTGAGGCCGAGTACGGGGCGAACAGTGGATAAGGTATTTCCCCCAAGACCGACCCTATGTTGACAATGCGTGCCGGGAGGTACCGCTTGAGCAGCGGCAAGGCGTCCCTCGCCATTGCCATTGGCGCAAACAAGTTGGTGTTGATCGTTGCCTTCAGATCGTCATCCGAAGCCGCGGCAAGAGCGCTAGCCGTCACGAGTCCAGCATTGTTGACAAGCACGGTTAGAGTGCCCCAGCGCCTAGAGATGGTGTTGAGGACGTCCAAACGGTCGCAAGCATCTGTGACGTCACCGCGCAGCGCGAGATGAGGACCGCCCGTCAGCTTGCCAAGGGTGCATTCGAGAGCTTCGGCGCGCCGCCCCATCAAGGCGACGCGCATGTCGCGGCGAGAGGCCTCTATCGCCAAGGCTTCACCAATGCCTGAGCCCGCCCCCGTAATCAGGACAATGCTCCCGTTAAGCTGCATTGGTCTGCCCGCTCTCTGTAAGAGCCAACTCCTCGAAGATCGCGCCGTAGAGGCTGTACATCAGACGAGCGGCGTCAATGATGATGTTCTGCGTCTTCTCGTCTTCGATACCATCAACCAGATCCTTGAAGAACGCGACGTGTTCGACGTCGAGGCCGCCGTGAGATCGCAGATAGGAGAAGCCGGCACCACCCTCCAAGCCGAGCGCGCCCTGCACCGCCTTTGCGAGTCGGTCCGCCAGCATGACCGACAATCCTTCCAGAACATGCACCATGCCGAGCAGCGAATAAGGGCTGATCCATTGAATGGCATAATAGGCGTAGCCGACCATGACCTGGCACGCTCGTCCTGGCTTGCCGTTCGCGACCGCTTGAGCATCGCCTCCCAAGGCGCGGATATCGTCGAGGATCCATTTCTCGTGCCCGCGCTCCTCGTTGAGGTATTCAACAAGCGCGTCCTGGAGCCACTCGTCATCGGTCTGTGCGGCAGCGAATCCCATTAGGCGGGCGGTATGTTTGACGTGATGATAGGCCTGCGTCAGGAATGCGATATAGAGTTCGCGCGACCCGCCGGCCACGAGTGCGTTTTTGATGAGCGGGATGGAAAGAAAGCGGTTCAGGTCCTCGGCCGTCTCGGAGCGAAGCCGCTCGTGAGTCTTCATGACATGTTCTCTCTGGTTTGCGTGATTTCGCGCAGGATACGCAACGCCTCTGATCGTCGAACTCTGCCGTTAGACGTGAACAGGCCGCGCTTGATCGCATCCTCCCGTGAGAGGATGATTGCTTCGGCGGGGAGGGCGTATTCAGGCGCAGCATCACAAAGATCGACAAGCAGGTCGTCGAGCTCGGCTGCGGTGGCCGACTTGAACCACTCCTCGCCGCGTTTCGAAGGTACGAGAAGCGCAAGCAAGCGGGGCGGGCGGTCCGTTGCGCCATCGAGCTGACAGAGGGTCGCCACGCCGATCCGCGGGTCGTCCATCAACATCGTCTCGATCCACTCAGGATTCACGTTGCGGCCGGCGGGGGTCACAATCAGAGTGTCTCTTCTGCCGTAAACCTTCAAAAATCCATCGGCATCGATACTGCCCATATCACCTGTGCGCCAACGAGCAGGCCGATCGGTTCCTCGTAGATAGCCGTCCATAACAGAGGGGCCGGCTACGATGATCTCGCCCTCTTCGATGACGACGTCCAGACCAGGCAACGGACGTCCCACCGTTCCCTCGCGCGCTGCGCCAGGGCGGTTCATCGCGACAACCGAGGAGCACTCGGAAAGTCCATAGCCCTCGCAGATCGGTATATTCAGCCGGGTTGCTGCGCCGGCAAGCGCGGCTGGGAGCGGCGCGCCGCCGACGGCGACAAAGCGCAGGCAATCCGGGGCATGCTTATGCTGCGCCGCCAACTGACCCACGTAATAGGCCAGCAGCTGGGGCACGAACACACTTGCCGTGGGCTGCACGCGCTCGATCGTCCCTGCAAGGTCCCCCATTGCGCCGCCGACCAAGCCTTGAGCTATTGTGTCGTCATAAAATGCCGATCCGCCAACCAGGACCGGGATGATGATCCCACAAATCAGTTCGAGCAGCATGGGCAGAGGAAGCACCGACAGATAGCGGTCGGCTGACGTGGCCGAGACAACCTTTGCCATGCTCTTCGCAGACCATACCGCCTGGTTGCTCTCGAGGCGGACACCCTTAGGGGTCCCTGTGCTGCCCGAAGTATAGATAATCAGGCCAGCATTGCGTGGAGGAGCCTTGCTTAGAACACCGGCGCACTGTCCCGACAACCGCAATGCGGAGTTGAACTCAGACTCGCCGGCAGTTCCCGTAAGGATGACGCGGGCAACCGATGCGTCTTTTGCAATGTGCTCGCGCTGCGGCCTGCTGAAGAAGGTCGGGATCGGGACGATCGTTTTTCCAGCGATGCTTGCCGCAAGGAACGCGACCACCCAATCCACGCTGTTGTTGCCGAACAGCCCGACCGTCTCGCGATCGGTCCCGAGATCATCCGCCGCCGCCGCGACCCGGGCCGCCAGAGCGGACCAGCTCAAGGATTGATTGCCGTCGGCTATAGCCGTGACACCCCCGGCACGCTCCGCGTTGCGCCGGAGTGCTTGATAGAGATCCTCCATCAGCATGCTTCCCTGATCGGAGGCAGCTTGGGGTCCGCCAGGAAGGCTGACATCTGCGCCCGGCCGATCGCAAACACCTTTGGGCCGGTCTGGTAGTACGTTCCCCATTCTTGGTAGGCCGGAACGCGCCTTGGATCGGCACTTGCCAACTCGATGAGAGGAAGTCGCATTCGCCTCAGGAACTTCTGCAACTGTCCGGTCGCCGTGAAGAACGCCCAGTTGAAACCGAGCTCTCCGCCATATGCGATGAGGCCTCGCAGAAATCGGGGTGCATCCGCGGGGCTGCTGCTGACGAGAGATGATACCTCGACCACCTCCTCCCGCAGGACCGCTCGCCCCGCAACCGCGCCGAGAGCCTGCTCGATCGGCTCATCAAGATAGAGTTCGGAGAAGAATGGCTCCGACTGGTCTCGAAGTCCGGCGGCGCAACGGATCGCGTGGCCGTTGGCGAGCAGCACCAGAGTTGTCGGAAGCGCCTTCAAACGGGCTCCGTACACGTCGCGGTATTTCGCCCGGATGAAGTCCGCAGCCGCAGGCCACATAGGATGCCCGACAGATGCAACGATCATTTCCGGCTCTCCGCAATGAACAGCAGCCTGCGCCAGCTTCATCGGCTTTCAATCCTCTCGATAAGGATTCTAAACTAGATCGATCATTCGGTCTATTTCATGACTAATAGATTAATTACTCTATTTTTAGTTCCGAAAGAATTTGAGGGTTGATGGAGCGATTAGTCCAGTTTATATAAGCCGTTATGCGCAAACTCGACCCGATCAAGCACGAAAAGAAGCGTCAAGAAATCCTCGCCGCCGCCAAGCGTTGCTTCCTACGAAGCGGGCTGAACGGCGCGTCAACGGCGCAAATATGTGCCGAGGCCGGCATTAGCCCTGGCCACCTCTACCACTACTTCGACAGCAAGGACGCGATCATTGCCGCGATGGCCGACGCCCGGCTCGAGGGAGCGTCCGAGCGATTCAAGCAAAATAGTCAGGGAGAGGGGTCGGTCGTATCCACTCTACTGGCTGAATTGCAGGAGCAGCCCGGAGGGGCCGCACAGTCTGCGCTATTCTTTGAAATGCTCGCGGAGAGCAGGCGTAATCCCGAGATGGCTAAAATACTGCACGGCCGCAGCCGTAGCATGCGAGACCTTCTCGCAGAGGTTATCCGCCGCGGCCAGGGGGAGGGTGAGATCCGGTCGGAATTGGACCCTCAGCTTGCGGCTCTCGTCCTCGTCGGGCTGATTGATGCCGCAAAAGCGATTTCGCTGCACGATCCCAAGCAGGACGTCAAAAAGGTTCTGGATCTCTTTAATCGCCTCGCCAGCGATTTCCTGTCCGTTCCGTCAGAGGACAGGGCCGCGAAGCGCTCTAGCGGGAAAAAGGCGGCACCACGATTGCGGACGGCCTAATTAGGCATCTTACTGCTTGGTGCAGCATGACTTGCTCTTGATGTTTAGAGCGAGGCTTCTTCGTCCGCAGAAGTCTTGTCGCCAGTCACGCCATCCGCGATTCCGATTTCAAAAAGCGCGCTGAGGGCTCTCTACCTTCTGCCTCCCGATGGCCGGGGGCGCGCCGAGCTGTTTGCCTAATAAGTAGAGCGTTAAGTCAATTTAAGGCTTGAAGTTTTGCGCAAGTTTGGTATAAAAATAGAGCGACCGATCTAATTATCGGATTGTAGCGGGGCGATCATGACCTCGGGGCCAGGCGAAACGGGCCTTAACGCAGACGATCGGCGTCGCGACACGCTCGCAATGCTCCACGCAATTCTTAAGCTCTTCCTCGAGGCGCTCCGTGAAAGCCTGTGACGACCTTGAATACCAAATGCCCTTGAATGAGCTGAGTGCCGCGTCATCGAAATCTCTAGCCGATAAAGTGCCGCATCAGACGAGAGGCGTGAATTTGCTCGATGCGGGGCTTGGGGCGCAAAAAGCCGCGGCGTGGCCAGTCTCGGATCACTTCGACGGGCAACGCTTCCACAATCCCACCCTTCCAAAGGGATTCGCGCCCACCGTATCGAGCGCGCTCGGCATGATGTTCGAGAAAAGGAGCCGCTGGCCAGCCATGGTGAAGAATGCTGCCGTGCCCCTGCGGGTCATGTGCGGCGTCAACGACGTTGCCATCACGTTCGTGAACCATGCCACGTTTTTGATTCAGTATCGAGGCTTGAACATCCTGACCGATCCAATCTGGTCGTTGCGCGCAAGCCCTTTCCAATGGCTTGGCCCAAAGCGCGTCAGGGAGCCCGGGATTTCGATCGATGAATTGCCGCGCATCGACGTCATTCTGATCAGCCACAATCACTACGACCACCTGGACGTCGATACGCTGCGCTCGCTTCAGCAGAAGTTCTCGCCAGTTGTGCTGGTGGCGGCGGGCGACCGGGAGCTGGTCCGGTCGATTGGATTTGCCGATGTGCACGAATTTGACTGGTGGGAGAGTTTTGAGGTCAGGCCTGGCTGCAAGGTGACTTTTGCGCCAACGCAACATTTTTCGGCGCGCGGGCTCCGCGACCGCCAAAAAAGCCTTTGGGGCAGTTACCTCATTCAGCAAGGTGATCGACGGGTCTATTTCGGGGGAGATAGTGGCTATTCGACCCACTTCGCGGATATCAGGCGGCGCCTTGGACCGCCCGATATCGCGTTGCTCGGGATCGGCGCCTATGAGCCGCGCTGGTTCATGCGTCCGATGCATATGAATCCTGCGGAGGCTGTCCAGGCCCATCAAGATCTCGGTGCCAAACAGAGTATCGGAATGCATCACGGGACATTCCAGATGTCTCACGAAGCGATTGAAAGGCCACTCCAGGACCTGGCTGCCGCAATCGAAGCTGCCGGCATAGCCGAGACTTCCTTCATCACGCTCCGGGAAGGCGAAACACGGATTTATCGGGCGAAATGAGGTGGCCGCAATAAATCCCTTCCGGTTCTTTGCGAGAGCACCGGACGCGCAACATGTGCGTCGTGTGGTCGCACGGGGTGCGGACCTCAGAACTGCTGATCGAACCTCTCGACTTTGATGGGCTAAGCCTACATCCAACGGCCGACAAGGAACCGCTGCGCGATCGTATCCTCGTGCAAGCAGTTGGAAACCATGTCCGGGCGCGCCACAGCGTTTCATTGACACAAGGAGGCGCCATCCCATATTAGACTAAACGATCTATCATTGGAGAGCTTCCCTTGTCTGAGATGAGCCGGAGGACGGCGACGTCCGATTCCGCGACCTTCCCTGGGATCGCAATTCCAAGCGAAGGTGCCCGCCCGCCGCGTCAACGCCGAGCACTGTTCGTTGCGAAGATTGCCGTGGGAACGGTTGCAGCACTTTCTGTCGCGGTCGTCGCGATAGCGATCGCCAATCGCCCCGCATCGATGGCCGCAGTTCCGGTCCAGAATGCACCGGCATTGACCGCTACGAGTGCAGCTCCTCGCGAACTGATGTGGCAGACGACGATAGCTGCGTCCGGCACGATTGCGGCCTGGCAGGAAGCGAGTGTGGGCGCGCAAATCGGCGGCTATCAATTATCCGACGTCCTGGTCAATGTCGGCGATCAGGTCAAGAAAGGCCAAGTGCTTGCCAAGTTTGACCCGGATCTTTTGCTCGCAGATGAAGCCCAGCTCAAAGCAAAATACGATGTAGCTGAAGCCAACCGGCAGCGGGCGCTGAGCCTGAAGGCTCGCGGTTTCGTCAGTGACAAGGATGCTTTGCAACAAGAGACTGACGCCAAAGCCGCGGAAGCGCTTCTCAACTCCAAGCAATTACAACTGAAATATGCGGAGGTCGTCGCACCTGACGACGGCGTCATCAGCTCGCGTATGGCAACGCTCGGCGCCGTCGTCCCCGTCGGGCAGGAGCTGTTCCGCTTGATCAGGCAGAACCGTCTTGAATGGCGGGGTGAACTCACCGCTGCTCAGCTTGCGCAGATCCAGCCTGGTCAACGCATCGTGCTGGCACTGCCGGATAGCGGCACCGCCGTTGCGCAAGTCCGCCAGATCGCGCCCTCTCTGGACCCACAATCGCGCCTGGGCATCGTTTACGCCGACATTGAACCCGGAAGCCGTGCGCGGGCCGGCATGTATGTCAGTGGAAACATCGTCCTGGGCGAAAGCCCGGCCCGCGTTATTCCGGCCGAAAGTGTCGTCATCCGCGATGGCCGGAGTTACGTGCTGAAACTGGCGGGAGATGATCCGAGGCCGCGCGTCGCGCTCAAAGCCGTCACCATCGGCCGGCGGCAAGGTCGCAGTGTCGAAATCATCGCCGGTATTGACCTCGATGACCACGTCATCGTCCAAGGCGCAGGGTTTCTGAACGATGGCGACGTCGTGCGGTTGGCTGCGGCAAGCGAAGCCGACGTCGCGTCTACTGCTGCGGACAACCACCGATGAATCTCGCGACTTGGTCGATTCGCAATCCCATACCGTCAATCATGCTGTTCGCGGTCCTCGCGGTTGCCGGACTCTGGGGCTTCAGGGCGCTCTCGATCCAGAGCTTTCCCGACCTGGACCTGCCTGTCGTCAACGTCACTTTGCTTCAGCCCGGGGCGGCGCCGTCTCAGCTCGAGACGGAAGTCGCGCGCAAGGTCGAAGATTCGCTGGCGACACTCAGCGGCCTCAGACATCTGCGAACGTCGGTGACGGACGGGCGCGTGTCGATCAGTGTCGAGTTCGTGCTGGAAAAGAGTCTCTCGGAGGCCCTGATCGAAACCAAAGACGCGGTCGATCGAGTTCGGTCAGATCTGCCGATCGACGTTCAGCCGCCAACCGTCAGCGCGCAACGGGCGGGCGGCAGTCCCCTGCTCATCTATGCGATCTCCTCAACCCGGTTCGACGAAGAGGCGTTGTCGTGGTTCGTCGACGACGCCATAGCCAAGGTGGTCCTCGGAGTTCCGGGGGTAGGCCGCTTCGAGCGCGTTGGCGGGGTACAGCGAGAAGTCCGTGTGGAGGTCGACCCCGTGCGTCTCGCCGCTCTTGGGATCACCGCGGCGGATGTTTCGCGCACGCTGCGCCAAGTCCAACAGCAGTCATCCGGGGGACGTGCCCAATTAGAGCAGAACGAGCAGGCCGTCCGCACGACCGCGATCGTGCGGCAAGCTTCGGATCTTGCTGCGCTACCGCTTGCGCTCTCGGGATTGCCTAAGGCACGCCTCGACCAAGTGGCAACTGTCAAGGACTCCGTCGCTGATCGCACGCAGCTCGCGTTGCTCGACGGAAAATCCGTTGTTGGATTCAGGATTTACCGCGCCAAGGGCTTCGATGAGACGAAAATTGCGAGCGCTGTTCGACAGGAAATGGAGCGACTGCAAAAGGATGATCCGACGCTGAGCATCAAGCAGGTATCGGGTTCGATCGACTATACGCTCGAACAGTACGCAGGCTCGATGCACATGCTGTACGAAGGCGCCTTGCTGGCGGTCCTTGTCGTCTGGTGGTTCTTGCGCGACTGGCGCGCCACACTCATTGCGGCCGCCGCGCTTCCGCTATCGGTTCTTCCCGCCTTCGCTGCGATGGCATGGCTCGAATACTCGCTCAATACCGTGACCCTTCTCGCACTCGCGGTGATCGTCGGCATTCTCGTGGACGATGCGATCGTCGAGATCGAGAACATCGAGCGGCACCGCGCGATGGGCAAGCCGATCCGGCAGGCCGCCAGTGACGCCGTGACGGAGATCGGGCTTGCCGTCGTCGCAACAACGATGACATTGGTCGTGGTCTTTCTCCCCACCGCGCTCATGAGCGGCATTTCGGGCATGCTGTTCAAGCAGTTCGGGTGGACTGCGGTTATCGCGGTACTGGCTTCGCTGGCCGTTGCCCGCCTGCTCACGCCGATGATGGCGGCCTATTTGCTCACATCGAAACCGTCGGCAGAGCATGAAGACCGCATCCTGACGATAGCGTATCTCTTGACGGTCCGCTGGTGCCTCGACCACCGGAAGACGACCGCGTTGGGGGCGCTTGTCTTCTTCTTCGCTTCGGTCGGCCTCGTACCGCTTATCCCGACAGGACTCATTCCCGCTTCCGATCGCGGCTACACGACGATCAATATTGAGCTCCCCCCAGGTAGCTCGCTGCAGAGCACGCTGAGAGTTGCCGAAGAGACGCGCACGGCTCTGAAGGATGTGGCCGGAATCCAAAATGTATTCACCACCGTGGGCGATTCTCAACAAATCGGACCGGGCGCCCAGCAAGCGGGTGAAGTGCGCAGAGGAGCCCTCACACTCATGTTGGCGCCTCGTGGTCAACGCGAACGCCAAGTCACGATCGAGAACCAGGTGCGCGCTAAACTTCCCTCCATCCCTGGTGCGCGCTTCGCAATCGGCAGCGGCGGTCTCGGGGAGAAGATCCAGTTCATCCTCTCCAGTGACAACGTGCAGGCGCTCAGAGCGAGCGCCCAGGCCCTTGAACAAGAGTTGAGGGGAGCCGGGCGTTTTACGAATATCAAGTCGACGGCCAGTCTTGAACGTCCCGAGATTGTCGTTCGTCCAGATCCGCAGCGGGCGGGAGAACGCGGAGTCACCACGGCCTCGATCGGCGACGTGGTCCGAATTGCGACGAGCGGAGATTTCGACGCGCAGGTCGCTCGCCTGAACCTCGATAGCCGACAAGTGTATATCCGCGTACGCGTCTCGGACGCGGCACGACAGGATATGGACACGCTGGCCAATATGCGCGTGAACGCAAGGGATGGTTCGGTCCCACTGTCGAGCGTTGCTGCCATTGCGGTGGAGAGCGGCCCGTCCCAGATCGACCGCTATGATCGCCGCCGCTACGTAACGGTCGATGCCGACCTAGGCGGCATGGCGCTCGGAATAGCACAGGCGACGGCCATGGCTCTCCCCGCGATCCGGAACATGCCGTCCGCCGTGAAGCTGATCCGCACCGGCGATTCCGAGCTTGCTGGAGAACTTGCAGCCGGATTCGGCATGGCGCTCGTCGCCGGCGTGCTGTCCATGTTCTGTGTGCTCGTGCTGCTGTTCAAGGATTTCCTGCAGCCCGTCACCATCCTGTCCGCGCTCCCGCTCTCCGTCGGCGGCGCCTTCGTCGCCCTGCTCGTCGCACGCAGCGAGCTCGATCTGCCGGTCATGATCGGGTTCGTCATGCTGATGGGTATCGTGGCGAAGAATTCCATCCTGCTTGTCGAATATGCGGTTGTGGGAATGCGCAAACGCGGACTTTCCAGGCAAGAGGCCCTCATCGATGCTTGCCGCAAGCGCGCCCGACCTGTTGTCATGACGACCATCGCCATGATCGCTGGCATGCTCCCGATCGCAATGGGCTTTGGAGCGGACGCAACGTTCCGTCAACCGATGGCCATAAGCGTGATCGGCGGCTTGCTCACGTCGACAGCGCTTTCTCTGCTGATCGTTCCCGTCGCATTTACCTACGTTGACGGGTTCGAGCGTTGGATCATGCGTGTACGCGAACGCTTCATGTCCCGGCAACAATTCAGGTTAGGGACAGAAGATCTCTAATGAACAATCCGCTCACTACGAAAGCAGCTGCCCCTGAAGTGCGCGCTACTGCCCATGCCGCATTGTGCTCCTGAGGGATTATCCTGCGTCCGCTTCGTGGGTGACGTCATGCGTTACACGTGCTTGTTGTGCGTGCTGCTGTCGGGTTGTTCGGTTCTCGCCGATAACCCCCTTCCGATTCCCGTCCTCCCACCGTCGCATCCGCCGAGCCACGAAGCCGTGCGGAAAGGTATCGATAGCTTGGTCAAAGAGGCGAAACTGACGCTTCCTGTCGAGATCTCAACGATACGAAAGACTGATCACGGGCCTGGCGAATATTTTCTATGTTTGAGAGAGGCACATCCTGGACCCGAGAAGAAGCAACTCCTTTATGCGGTCTTCTTCGACAACGATGTCTACAAGGACTCCAGGATATCGGTCATTCTCGAGGCGTGCGAGGTCCAACAATACACGCTGTCCAACTAGAGCGCCGTCAGAACCGTAACCCGATAAGAATCTCGATTCATTCGTCTTCTGAACGTTGACGTCGGCAATCGCGACCGGTAATAAAAGAGTAATCACTCTAGTAAATAGTGCGGCTTCAGCGGCCTTCTCTCTGGAATGGAGACGATCGGGGTCGATCGGTCCAGCGAAGCCGTGATCAATGAGAGCATCAGCCGCGGCTTACTGGAGGGATCGTGCCCAAGAGGCGGTGCGATCGATGGGCTCGCTTAGCTTGGCTGATCAAATATGGGATCGAAGTATGAACCGATTAGCACTGGTCTTACGAACGGCCGTAATGAAGCGCTTGATGATCTTCGTCGCGATCTCGATCGGTCTTTCCTCGGAAGCGTTTGGTAGCCTTGATACGATCGCCGGTCGATGGGCTGGCGTGGGCTCGATGAAGCCCTCGGACGGGCCTCGTGAAAAGATCGTCTGCAAGGCCACTTATGACGTGAAGCGGCCTGGAAAGTCGATCAAGCTGGATCTTCGATGTGCGAGCGACGCCTACAAGCTGGTGCTATCAGCCGACATCGAGGAGGATGGAGATAAGATTTCGGGCAATTGGTTCGAAAGCGAGTGGCGCCAAGGCGGCAAGATCGTTGGCACAATTTCGGGCGACCTTGTCGAAGCCAGAATTGAGGGAAATACGGTTGCCGCGCTCGTGACCATTCGAACGACGGGCAACCGGCAATGGTTTGTTATGGATGCTCCCGGCTCATGGGTGTCCCAGGTATCAATTGAAATGAAGCGAGGGGCGCCATAACCCGAAGCTTGCTGGCGACACCAGCCACAGCCGTCGAGTAGCACGGTCGTACGTGGCTTTCCGGAATGATCGCTAGATACATCCCGGTTGGTGTGCGCGACATTTCCTAGAGCGCATGGTCTATTAGTTATTGACGCTACCGTCCCCGCTCGATAAGTTCGAACGATCACTCTAATATCGTCGAAGACCGCGTGCAACTGCGTCCAGGAAGTCTCGGTGCGACGATGTCCCCACCAGCTGGCCCCTGCGGGCCCGCCGCCAGAGGCCTTGTCAATGAACTACGAGATCGAAGCGGTCCTTCGCCGTCCCACGGGCGGCGCGCACCGAACTGTTTTCGCTGCGGCACTTGCGGCGGCCAGCGCGACAGCCGTGCTTGACCGGGCGTCGGCCCAGACTGCATTCACCTTGCCGGCGCCTCCTGTTGAACTGCCGGTACTGCCGCCTGCGTCAGGTACCTGGACCGTCATGATCGGGGGGGAGGGCCAGTACAGGCCCAGCTACCAAGGCGCAGACCATAGCCTGTTCAGCCCGGTTCCTATCTTTTCAATACGGCGTGCCGGCTCGGTAGATCAGTTTCGTAGCCCCCGCGACAACATAAGCATCGCGCTCATTGATTTTGGCGATCTGCGCGCCGGCCCCGCCGGCAAGTTCGTGCCGTCGCGAAAGGCGAGCAGCTATTCCGAGCTGACCGGCCTTGGCGACGTCAAGGCTGCCTACGAAGTTGGCGGCTTCATCGAGTATTTTCCTGTCGACTGGTTTCGCGTTCGCAACGAAACCCGCGCGGGGTTTGGCGGCCATCAGGGCGTCGTCTCCGACTTCTCGGCGGATTTCATTGTCCCGGTAACACGGTCGATTACCGTTTCGGGCGGTCCGCGCTTCACGCTGGAAAGCGCGAAAGCTGTATCCCCCTATTTCAGCATCGACGCCGCTCAAGCGGCGGCGTCAGGGCTGTCGGTGTTCGACGCCAAGGGCGGTGCCCACTCGGCCGGGGTGGGCGCCCAAGTGAAGTATCGGATCGATCCCCAATGGGAGGTGCATTCCTACATCGAGTACGACCGGCTACTCGGGGATGCGGCAAAAAGCCCGCTCGTTACTACCCGCGGGTCGGTCAATCAGACGACGGTCGGCATCGGGGCATCCTACTCCTTTGACTTCAAGATCCGATAGGACGGCAATGCGCACGGCCAGCCGTTTCGCTTGGATAGCGATGGTCATCCCCCTGGTCCTGAGCAGCGGCGCTCGCGCGCTGTTCGAGACCCGGGACGAGAAGCTCAAGTCGGTCAAGACAGTCGGCATCGTCTCGGCGATCGGCGACCAATTCACCTATGCAAAGACGGGGCTCACCGGGGTCGATAACAGCCCTCGAAGCGTGCCGATCGCCTCATGGGGGCTCGACGACTTGATTGTCCAGGAGGTAGCGAAGGCGCTGAGCACCCGCTTCCAGATCCAGCCTGTCACCTATCCCCGCGCCACCTTCGCGGCGACCGAGGAATCGGCAATGGCCGCCGTCAATCTCGTGCGCGGCGATCCGTTCAAGAAGCTCGTCCAGACCGAAGTGTCCCCGCAAGGGCTCGACGCCTACATCATCATCACCAAGGCGAAGGCCAATTTCGGCGGCGGCAATCGGAAAGTGGGCGGTGTGGGTCTCATCAATTACAGCACGGTTCTGGAATCATTCGACGTGCTCCACGCGCTTTACGAGATCAGGGTTGTCGACGGCAAGACGTTCGACATCATCGAAAAGGTCGCAGCCGGCCCGCCAGACGGTGCATCGAGCGTCCGGCTTCCGGGCCCAAGCTTGGTGATCGATGCGAGTTTCGATAAGCGAGACGAGAACCTGCGTCGCACGATACTTGACCTCGTCATTCGCAGCCTTCCGAACACACTGAGCGATATGCATCTGGTCAATCAGAAGCAGTAGATGTGATGTCTCTACTTGCGGCACGGCGAGATTCCGCACGCCTTGCGTGAATGCGAGGCGTAGTTCGGCATCGTTGAAGGAAGCCAAGGCGCGGCTACGTCACTCGGGGCAGTGCCGCCTAAGGGCGCCAACAAGGACAGCAACATAGCGTTCGCAAGATCGGAGGCCAGAAATGCTGTTTAGACGAGAAGCGGCGGCGATCTCCAAGCTCACGTCGAGCCTACGGTCGGTTGTGGTCTGGGCCGCCCAGATCGCACTTTGCCTGACATCCGGTGTGTCCGGAGCCGTTGAATTGTCTGTGGATCCGGCGACCTTGGCAAGCATGGGCGTCACGTGGGCGGGCGATTCGCCGCAATGGTTCGTCCGCTCCGTGGGGACGGCCGAGTTGGCGGGCGCGATCGGAATTGCGGCCGCCGCACTCATCGGCATCATGCCGCGGCTCACTGTGGTTGCAGCTTCCAGTCTGGTGGGCGCTGACGTGCTGGCGATGAGCGTCCACGCGTCCTGGTCAGCGCTCACGCCGCCCGCGCCGCTCGGACAGATTTCGCTCGCCTTGTCCCTTGTCGTTCTCTGGACCTCACGAAGAAGGATCCTCGGCTCCGAACAAATTGTCGGCCTACAAACGGGGCAGCATTCAGAGCCCAAGGCGCGCTCGTGAAAATGCAACGAGACAGTCGCCGGCGGGCTAGCGCGACAACTCTGCTGAAGGTCCTTCTTTCAGGATCGGCGGATGGCGTAACCCAACTGCCGTTCTCGATTTGCCGTCCCGAAATGCGATCGCCTTCGCGGATCGCCCTTCTTGTGATCTGCGCGGCGATCATTGCGCTTCCGTCCGATGCCGTCGCAACGACTATTCACGCGCGATATGCATTGAAATTCGCCGGGATCGAAGTCGGCGAACTCAAGGTTGAGAACAGCATCAGCTCCTCCGCGTACCAGGCCGAGTTGCATGCGCGTGTCACGGGCATCGCGACCGTGGCGACATCGCGCAGCGTCAGCATGAAGGCCAGCGGAATCATTCGCAAAGGCGTGGTTCTGCCCTCGACCTTCTTCTCCGACCAAGCCGGTACGGACCCGTCGCGAACAATGCGCCTGTCCTTGACCGCCGGAAACGCGACATCTGTCGAAATTGATCCGCCGTTCGAGGACACGACGGAGCGCGTACCGCTGACCGAGGAGCACAAGCGCAACGTGGTCGACCCCCTAAGCGCTATGATTCTGACGGTACCTCCCAGCGAGCGCGTCTTGGGGCCGTCTGCCTGCAACCGCACCTTGCGGGTGTTCAACGGCCTGTTTCGCGCGGATATAGAACTCACCTATGTGCGAACTGAGCCGTTCGAAGCGACGGGCTATTCCGGACCCGTTGCGCTTTGCTCGGCCCGATACGTTCCGCTGGCCGGCTATAATCCCAACGCAACGATGACCAAGTTCATGATGGCTAACCAAGGCATCGAGATCCGAGTGGCCCCGATCGCGAACACCATGTTGGTGATGCCGGTGGCGGTGACGATACCATTGCCGGTGGGTGCCGCCTTGCTGGTCCTTCAGCAACACAGCGTCGACCCGACGCCAGACGCTACAGGGAAATGAGTTATCATGCCTGGCATGCCGCCCCGGTGCTGCTCCCTAAGCACGACCCGTCGGATCGACAAGCCAAACTGAAAGCGGCAAATCCAAGGCCGTCTAAAATAGTTCTAACACTCTATTTTATTGACCGGAAGACGATGGCTTGCTATTGATAGAGCGAATGGACTAGTAATGCGCGAGAGCCGCGACAGCTGGGAGGACCGAGGCGTGTGCCGGTAGGCGCGCTTCTGGTCTGTAAACGCAATGATGGAGGTCCAAGCGAAGGCTGCGCGCAGCTTTCGAAGGCCTCCATCTCTCAAGGAGCAAGGATCATGAGACGCCAGCTGAGTGCCATCTTCCTTGCATGCGCCGTCGCGACAACGCTTCCAGCGAAAGCCGACGAAGCCCGGATTGCCGTTGCGCAACAAGAGGTCGTACCCTTTCGGACCGTCGACTTCGATTGGGTCGATACGTCGCGGGGGCGCCGGGTCCCTGCGCGCCTGTATTGGCCTGCTGGTGTCGCGTCAGGCCGCGTACCGCTGGTCGTGTTCTCACATGGCATGGGAGGCACCCGAAATGGCTATACGTATCTCGCCACGAAGTGGGCCGCACATGGCATTGCGAGCCTGCACGTCCAGCATACCGGGAGCGACTCCGGGGTTTGGTTTGGCAATCCCCTCGGGGTCGTGAATCGACTGCAAGCAGCGGCGCAAGACGACGAAGCGGCCGCCCGGGTCGGCGATTTGCGTTTTGCGCTCGACCGTATCTTGTCCGAGCAAACCGGACCATACGCCAGCCTCATTGACCGCCGCCGGATTATCGCCGCGGGCCATTCCTACGGTGCCAACACCACACTGCTTGCTGTCGGCGCACGCGTCATTCGAAATGGTCGGACACTCGATTTCCGCGACCAACGCTACAGGGCGGCCATCGTGATTTCCGCGCCCCGGTTCTACGGAGAAGCGGACCTCGGCAGCGTGCTCGCCAATATCAGCGTGCCGACCCTCCACGTGACATCCACCGAGGACATCATAAGGATCCCAGGCTTCTACTCGCCCGCCAGTGATCGCGTGGCGATCTACAATGCAATCGCCAACCAGCGAAAGCTGCTGGTCGTGTTTCGGGGCGGGTCTCACAGCATGTTCACCGACCGGCCGATCGTCGGCGGTCTGGCGCTCAATCCCGCGGTCAAGGAGGCAACGGCAGATCTGACCCTGGCGTTCCTGGACTATGCCTTTGCGGGAGAGGTCACCGGCTTGAGCCGTTGGGGCGCTGCTTGGCAGAATATTCTGGCGGAGCCTGATGCAACGCCGGTCACGACGCCCGCACAAAAACTGTTGCGCCAGACGACCGGGAAGCCAGCCACTGCGATGACCGAGGTTGACGAAGGCCGGACCACCCCCGGCGAGGGTCGAACGTCCGCGGCGACACGCTGTTCACCGCGCTTGAGCCCGTTCAATGGCACGCTCGCCTGGCCCGGCTTCCCCTGCACAGACCGGAATCGGACAATGAGCCATGGACCAGGCTAGACCGCAGCGCGTCGTGGTCATGACGGGAGCCACATCCGAGCTGGGCGCTCATGCGCTTCGGCAAATCGTCGCCCTTGCCAACACGCGTGTTTTCGTAGGTGCCCGCGGAAGCGGAAGAGCGGTACCGAACGGCGTCGAGGTCCTGCCGCTCGAACTGGCCTCGCTTGCGAGCGTTCGTGAATTTGCAGATGCGCTGACGCGGCGGCTAGGAGACACCCGCATCAACATTCTGGTCCTCAACGCCGGGATCCATGGTTCGGACGCAAAGCAACGTAGCGCGGAGGGCTACGGGCTGGCGTTCGCGGTGAACCATCTCGCCCACTACCTGCTGGCTCGACTGCTGTTGCCGAACATGGCCGACCATGGACGGCTGGTGATCACCTCGAGCAACATGCACAATCCTCCTCTGAAGCGGATTGCCCCGCAGACGCTCGATCTCCAGGAATGGGCCCACCCGACGCCAAATGGTTCTGGCGTGGGCATACGCTCCTACACCGCTTCCAAGCTCTGCAACATGATGACGGCGCTGTCCTTTGCGCGACTTGACGAGGTGAACGCGCGCCACATCAAAGTCATCGCCTTCAATCCCGGATTAACCGGCGGAGTTGGCGGTCGTGACGCCTCGGCCTTGCAGAGAGCGCTGGTCAAACTCCTCACACGTACGGTCTTTCCTGTCATTGGCATGTTCCGTCCCGAGTTCGTCATGAACACACCTGAGCACTCCGGCAATATGCTCGCCAATGTTGCTCTGGGCGCGATCAGCCCGCCGCCTGGGCGGATCTACGTCTCCCTGGTCAAGGGCGAGCCGACATTCCCAGATCCCTCTGAATTGGCGCGAAACGAAGAGGCCCAAGACAGGCTGTGGCGCGAAAGCGCAGCGCTGGTCGGCATCGACAGACAGCCGAGCATGATGCCGACCCTTGGCTGACTGAGAGCGATCTGTGTCGGTGAATGTCAATCCTGACTGGAGAACCATGGCGTGAGCGAACAAATGTCTGAACAGGCCGGCCCGGACACCGGCTCCTTTCCAGCGGCTGCCGTGGTGCGACCGGTCGTCGATGATGTGATCGAGGCTGCCGCGGAGCGTCCCTCGATTGCGCCCGATCATGAGACGCCGCCCAAGCCCGACGTTCCTGACATCGAAGCTTCCAAAGACGACGCCACGTGGACTGACACGCCGAAGCTCGGCGCCGCGGCGGAGACGGAGTCCAAAGCCGAGTCGAAACCCGGTAAGCTCATCGTGATGGTCCCCAGGGAGCGGTCATCGCACCGGTCCTGGGGCAGCGAGGACATCGCGTCGCATACGAAGTCGGACGAGGCGCACGTAGCGGGCGGCAGACGCCGGCGCGCCGCGATGACCGCGGTCGTGGTGCTCGCAGCCTGCGTTGGCGCGATCAGCGGTGCGCTGGCGACGGCGGGCATCGTGCAGTTTGCTGTCAAACAGTCACCGCCACCGATGGCCGATAACAGTGCGCTGGAAGCCTCAGTCGCACGGATCGATGCCGATCTCGTTGCGCTCAAGGCGAACCTCGAGAACGCCTCCAAGACCAACCTTGGCCAATCCGACCGGACCAACGATCGCATCGACAGACTGGAAAAGGCGCAGGCCGAGCCGACGGCCAAGCTCGCTAAGCTGTCCGAAGCACTGGATAAGCTCCGCGCCGCACAGGCCGCGATGCCCGCACCGCCCGCGGCGGCTCAGGCGGCCGTGCTTGCAGCTACCGCACCAAAGATCGAAAGCGGCCGGCTACCGACTGTCGAAGGCTGGCGCCTGCGCGACGTCGCCAATGGCGGCGCGCTGATCGAGGGGCGGGGAGGTATCTACGAAGTCTATGCCGGCGATCCCGTGCCGGGCCTTGGCCGCATCGATGCGATCCGCCGTCAGGACGGCCGCTGGGTCGTGATCACCAGCAAGGGCCTGATTGTCGCGCCGTGATGCGCAGTACATCTGCTCTCGGATGGCGCCCACACCCGGTACCCGGACGTGCGGCTCTGAGGCCGAGTAGCTCAAGGTGCCGAAGAGCCAGCTCGGGCTTCCTCGGTCAAGGAAGCAATTCTCGGGTTCTATCCACTCATGACATGGGGACGACATGCCGACGCCAATTACGGGGTTGGACTGCATCGAGCTGCTCGTCGATGACTTGCCGCAGGCGGCCCGGGACTACGAACTACTGCTCGGCCGCAAAGCAAGCAGCATAGGAAGCGGGGCGACACTACGGCTCGGGAACGTCACGCTTCTCTTGCGGCAGAGTACTGGATCAGTCGGACTTGGGCTTCTCCGCTTCGCCGTGGATGCGCCCGCGCGAATGGCGCGGCGGCTCGAGCGCCTCAGCTTGCCCACGGTCGAGAGCGCCGCACTCGGAAGCGAAGTCCCGACCATGCGCATCGACAAAGCGGCAACCTACTCAGTGCCGCTGGGGTATTCTTTGGGAGAAGGAGGTAGCCGCGGGCCCGTCGACGACGGCGGGGATATACGCGGCTTGGACCATGTCGTGATCGCTACGCAGCAAGCCGATCGTGCAGCCGCTCTCTATGGGGCGCGTCTTGGCCTCGATATGAGATTTGACTCCACGCGATTCGATTGGGGGCTCAGGCTCATATTCTTCCGTTGCGGAGATCTCGTGCTGGAAATTGCGCAAAACCTTCGCGACAGCGTACGGAACGATGATGATCATCTGCTTGGATGGAGTTGGCGGACCAGCAGCGCAGAGACGACCCATGCACGTCTGTCACGGGAAGGCTTTGATGTCTCCGATATCCGACCTGGGCGGCGGCCGCACACGCGCGTTTTTACCGTGCGCAGCCGCACCGCCGGCATTCGTACCCTATTTCTTGAACTCTCCCAGCCCGCTTCGGCCTAGCCTGTTCGGGCGGGTGGTCAGGCCACGAGTTTGCATCTTGGCTCGCCTAAATTCTACGCTGTTTGGAGAGTTCATATGTGCGGTTGATCGTCTTGAGGTCTTTCAGATGATCTCGAGCTCCTCAAAATCAATTGGCCCTTGGAGCTCTATTTGTCGAGCGGCACAGGGTCGCCTCATAGACCTGCGCGTCATAGGAAGACAGGAGAGGTCTCCTCCTGTCATCGAATGTCACGTAGTGCGGCATGTTGATGTGGTTCTCCAGATCCTTCAGGGTCTCCCACATCTCGAAGACGAACATCTCGTCTGCATTTTCCAACGAAGGATAGTGGGAATAGGCGAGATTTCCGCTCTCCTTCCTGGTGTTTTCGACGTTGTCCATCACAAAGGACAAAAGCTCATCCCGTTTTCCGGGCTTGAGAACATATTTGACCGACACGACTATGGTCATCTCAAAGTATCCCTTCAGGCAACGCCGTCGATTGGGAGAGAGCATTCATATTGGGATTGATGATTGGTGCCGTCAACGCGTTCGAAATAAACGCGCACGCAATGCAGCTCTCTCAAGGCTCAGTAGCTTGAGTCTCACTCAAGGCGCCCCCCAAAAAACTCGTTTGCCAGCGCCATTCTGCTTTGACCATCTCCAGGATGCGATCGAGTGAGCTTGCCGAGCGGCTGCTGACCCGACCTTTTTGATCGGCCGCACGCTCAACACGTTTGGGGAGGACGCACCTTGAAGAAGATCAGCTTGATCGTCGGCGCCTTGGCCGCCACTGCATTATTTTCAACTGCGTGGGGCCAGGCCAAATACGGACCCGGAACATCGGCGACGGAAATCCGCATCGGCAACACCGTGCCCTACAGCGGCCCCGCGTCGGCCGTCGGTGCGATCGGAAAGACTCTCGATGGCTACTTCACGATGGTCAACGAAAGCGGCGGCGTGAACGGCCGCAAGATCAAGTTCATTAGCCTCGATGATGCCTATTCACCGGCGAAGGCGGTCGAGCAGACCCGCAGGCTCGTCGAAAGCGACGAGGTGTCCTTCATGCTCGCCAATACCGCCACGGCCAATATTTCCGCGACGCAGAAGTATCTGACTATCAAGAAGGTGCCGACCCTCTTCGTCGTCAGCTCGGCCTCGAAATGGAATGACCCGGAGCATTTCCCATGGACGATGGCCTTGCCTTGGCAGCCGCCTTACGGAGATGAGGCCAAGATCTATCTCGATTATCTGAGATCGAAAAAGCCCGAGGCGCGGATCGCCATCCTTTACCAGAATGACGATGCGGGGAAGGAATATCTGAGGACGACAAGAGAAGCCCTCGGCCCTGCAGCCGACAAGGTCATCGCCGGCGCTGCGTCATTCGAGGTGCTGGACCCGACGGTCGACTCCCAGATCCTTACATTGCGTGCGACTGATGCGGACGCGCTCATGATCTTTGGAGTAACTCCCAAAGCCTGTTCGCAGGCGTTGCGAAAGCTGCACGAAATCAACTGGCAACCGATGCGCTTTATCGCATCAAGCTGTGCCAACCCGGACGCCGTTCTCAAGCCCGCTGGACCTGATGCCGTTGACGGCATCATGACCATCATGGCGTTCAAGTTTCCTGTTGCCGGCGAAGCGGACGATGTTGCGGTCAGCGAGTACAAGACGTTCATGAGCAAGTATGTGCCGGGCGCAAACCCGTATGACACCTTCAACGTCTACGCTTATTCTCTGGGACAGGCCACGATCGACCTTCTTCAGCGGGCGGGAGATGATCTCACCCGCGAAAACATCATGCATACCGCAGCAACTATGCATGATCTGAAGCTTCCACTTCTGTTGCCAGGCATTTCGCTCAACACCAGTCCGACGGATTACAGGCCTTTGCGTGAGGGCTACATGGCCGAGTTCAAGAATGGCCGCTGGAACGTCTTCGGGAGCATAGTCAAATCGAAATAGCGAGCGGCCGCCGCGTAGCGAGTTGGGTGCCGCGTACAAATCCCTATAGCCGGAAAACCCGCGCGGCGTTGCCGCCGAGAAAGGCGGCCTTGATCTCCTCGGTGAAGCCGAGCCCATCGATCCCTTCGAGCGCTTTCTCGGGTGTGATCATCGGATAGTTGGTACCAAACAGCACCTTCGCGGCACCGTGGCTGCGGATATATTCGATGAGTGCCGTGGGATAGCGCCGTACGGTGTAGGCCGACGTATCGATATAGACGTTCTCGTGTTTGGTGGCGACGGCGATAGCTTCATCCGTCCAGGGATAACCGATATGACCGCCGACAATCGCGAGTTCCGGGAAATCGAGCGCAACACGGTCGAGGTAGATCGGCCGACCGACCTCGGACGGCATCAAGGGACCGGTGTGTCCAATCTGGGTGCAGAACGGCACCCCTTCTTCAATACAGGCCGCATAGACGGGATAGAAGCGCCGATCTGTCGGCGGGACTTCCCATAACCAGGGCAGCACCCGGATCGCCTTGAACCCGAGTTCACGCACGCAGCGCCTGACTTCGCGCACCGCTTCCATCGGCTTGGAAATGTCGACTGAGCCGACGCCGACCAGGCGGCCCGAGGCCTCTCCGACGAAGGAGGCAACCTCGTCATTGGATATCATGACGTTGCGCGGCGCGACCCACGCGCTGATCAGCATGCGGTCGACGCCTCCTCTTTGCATGGCCTCCAGCGTCGCCGAGACCGGCAGAGCCTCCGTCGGAATGTCGCGCTTGGTCCAGCGCCGCAGCGATGCGAAAATGGGATCCTGGCTGTGGCGCAATGTGGGATGCTGTCCCCAGGCATCGATAATCATGCGTACCTCGCTTCAACAGTTCCAAAAGGGCCGAAATCGGCAACGAATGTCTCGCCGGGCTTCGGCCGCAGCATGCCGGTCAGCGTGCCGGTGCTGATCACCTGCCCCGCCTTCATTCCGATGCCCGTACGAGACAACTCGTTGGCAAGCCATGTCACCGGCACCATCGGATGATCGAGCAACTCCGCGGCCTTGCCCGTCCGTCGCAATGTGCCGTTGCATCTCAGCATGACCTCCTGCCCGGCAATGTCACGCCTTTGCCAATCCGCGATGGCAGCACCGTAGACGACCGTTCCAGAGCCGGCGCCATCGGCAAGGATCGCTGTCAATGGCGGGAATGCCGCATCATGAACAAAGCGGCACTCCGCCAGCTCGATCCCGGGATGCAGGGACGCCACCGCCTCAGATACTTCTTCAATCGTGTAGGGCTTGGCGCGCGGCGGCAAATCGATGCCGAGAACCGCTTGATACTCCACTTCAGGAATCGGACTGCATTGCCTGGCGTGTTCGACGCTGGCGGGGGACTGCATGAGGAACGGTGCGAAGACCCGGCCGTAGATGGGCGAGTCCGTGCGCAGCTCGCGCTGAAGCCCTTCCTTCATCGCCGCAATCTTCCAGCCCGCGACATCCCAGCCGAGCTCCTCCTCGACCATGTGCGCGACGCGATAGGCGGTCGGCTTGTCCGGCGGCACGAGACGTTGGTCGAGGCCGCTCTGCTGGCGTCCTTCACGGCGCAGGCTTGCGAGCAAACGGGCAAGCTCACGTTGAGCCGACTGATCCATCTTGATTATCTCACCAGCAGCTCGGCCGCGCGAGCCAACGGCACCGGCGCCTCATCCAGCAGCAAGTCGATGGCCTCGTCCTCCCAGCGCTGGCTCTCCAGGTTCAGCGTATTCGGCTCTTGCAAACGGTGCTCCAAGACGAAGCGGGCGAGCAGCAGGCGGCGCGCATCACCGCCGGATGTCCCCAGCCGCAGGCCCTCCTGGATGAACAGCGCGGCGGTAACGGCGTGATAGAGCTTGCCCGCCGCAAGGCGGCAGAATCGCTCGTTCTCCTCGCGTGAGGCGACCTCTTCGGCAAAGCGCAAGGCGCCGCTGATTGCACCATCGAGACGGGTACGGAATTGACCAGGAATGCCTTGCGTGTCGCCGAGCCGGCTGAGGAGATCATCGCGCAAGGCAGCCTGTGCGCCGACCTTGCCCACTGCGCGCTGCACTGCATCGAGCGCATTGATGTTGCTGGTGCCCTCCCAGATCAGGCCAAGATGGGCATCGCGCACCAGGCGTGCATTCGGCCAGTCTTCAATATAGCCGTTGCCGCCGCGCGCCTCCATCGCACCGGTCGCCACCGTGACATTGTCACGGCAGGCGCGGTATTTGACGATTGGCGTCAGCAGTCGCAGCACCTTCTCCGGCGCGGTCGCCGAATAGAGCAGCGCGGACAGCGCCTGCTCAGTCGGCACCATCAACTTGACGAGCTGCCGGCGCATCAGGGGATGATCGACCACCGCCCGGCCGAAGGCATTGCGGTGACGGGAGGCCTGCAGCGCCTCGTTGAGGCAGCGGCGCATCATGCCGGCGGCGCGTGCCAGGTGTGAGACGCGGCTGGAGTTCACCATCACCAGCATGTGCTTGAGGCCCTGATCGAGCTCACCGAGCTGGTAGGCGACGGCGTCCTCGAACACGATCTCGCCGCTCGCCATGGTGCGGCTGCCGAGCTTGTCCTTGAGCCGCACGATCCGATAGGCGTTGCGGCTGCCGTCCGGCAGCGTCTTTGGCATTAGGAACAGGCCAAGACCGCGCCCGCCATCGACGGCACCCTCCGGCCGTGCCAGCAGCACGGCAAGCTCTGCATCGGCGTTGGAGCAGAACCATTTCTCGCCATAGAGCTTCCAATGCGCGCCATCGCGCACGGCGGTCAGTTCGGCCGCACCGACGTCGGACCCGCCGGCCTTCTCGGTCATGAACTGCGCGCACTTAAGCAGCGTAGCCATGTCCTGGCTCCACATGCCCGGAAGATAACGCTCATGAAGCTCGGGGCGGCCAAAGCGGCGAACCAGCTCGGATGAACTGTCGGTGAGGTTCACGGGGCACAGCAGGCCGAACTCAGCCTGTGAGAACAGGTAATGAAACACGTATTTCGCGATCGGCGGCATCGCCGAGGGCCAGCCCAGTACGCCGCCGCGATTGCACATCGCGTGCATGCCGAACTGCCCGAACGCGATCCGCTCCATCTCCCGGTAGGCGGGATGGTACTCGACCCATTCCTCATCGCGACCATAGCCATCACGGTGATGCAATACCGGCTGATGGCGCTCGGCCTGATCGGACAGATCATACAGCTTGCTTCCCGCGAGAGCGCCGAGCTCTGCAAGATGCGGCTCAAGATGCGCCAGCAGCGCGGCGTCCATGTACAAGGGAAGCAGATCGCGCACGCTCCGGTCGACGGAATAGTAGTTGAGCCCACGGCAGGTGGGCGCCAAGGCTTGCGAACGCCGGGACGATGCTTCGCGGTGAGCCAAACCGGCATGAGCGGTCATGAGCTTCCCTCCAGGTTCTCGCTCTTGGGCCAGCCGCAACCGGCCAAGTTCCGGGTATGACTTGACAGCGCTTCGCGCAAACGACTTCTTGGGCGGGGGCCTTGAGCCAGAGTCAAGGCTCGGCCATCCCGCGGGGGCACACCATCATGGCTTCACGACGACTTCCGCCGCTCCATGCCGTACGCGCATTCGAAGCGGCCGCGCGCCATCTTTCGATTACGCGCGCAGCGGACGAGTTGAACGTCACCGTCGGAGCTGTCAGTCGGCACGTCCGCGCACTCGAGCTGCGGATGGGCACGGCGCTGTTTCTGCGTGGGCCGCGCGGCCTGGTCCTGACCTCCGCCGGCAAAGCCTTCGCCGATTCCGCGCGCGAGGCGCTGGACCGCATTGCGGACGCGGCCGATGGGCTGCGGCTGCGACGCTTCAGGCGCCTCTCAGTTGGGGTGTACGGCTTCTTCGTCTCGCGTTTTCTGCTGCCGATCTGGCCAAGTCTGAAGGCGGCTCATCCGGAGCTCGAAATCGACCTGCACACCAGTGCCAATCCGGTCGACATGCTGGCCAGTCGATATGACGCTGTGATCGCCGTCTCGGATTGCGAGCCGCGAGCCGGCATGGTGACGCAGCCGCTAATCCCGATCGCTACGGTGCCGGTCTGCGCGCCAGAGCTCCTCGCACGAGATCCACTGGATTTTGCCAACGTTCCGCTGCTGCACGTCCGGCCGCGGCCCGACGATTGGCGGCGGTGGCTCGATCATGCGCACCTCGCCGATGTGCCGGCACAAGGCGGCAGCAGCTTCGAAAGCCTGAGCCTTGCCCTCGAAGCGGCAGAGGCCGGGATCGGCGTGACCATAGCCATCGAAGGCCTGCTCGCGCCTGACCTGGCGCGCGGCAACCTTGTCCGTGCGCATCCAGTCGTTCGCCACACCCGGCGGCATTTCGTGCTCGAATACGAGCAACGCATGTCGGATGATCCGGCGCTGGCCGCTTTCGCGAACTGGCTCAGCAAGGCACGGGATCAGGCAACGACGGGCTCGAGCGCGAAAGGGATGCCGGGCAAGACGGTTGTTTGAGTTTCACTCAAGGCGCCCTTCAAAAACCTCGTTTGCCAGCCTGACCCAGCTCTGACACGGATGCTCCCATCATCATGGTGGGGAAGCGTTTGATGGGGGCGGCACACCATCGCACGTCAACTCACCTTCAGACGTTCGATACAGAAAGCACTGCCTGCTCGTGCTGTGCGGCGGTTCTGCTTTTGACATCTCAGGAGCAATTTATGACGTCTTCCGAAAGCGACTGGCAGTATCCCTACGCTACCGAGCAACGCTATCACCTTCAGCATGTTCATCTCTTCGCGTCCGACATCAAGGCGACCATTGACTTCTATGAGAGATGGTTCGAAGCCGAAGTGATGTGGGATGGAGATGTTGCCGGAGCCCGCAACGTCTTCATGAAGGTCGGTATCGGCGCGCTGCACTTGTACGAGCAGCCGCCGCGCGGCGACGGCAAGAACGCAGTCCATCACCTGGGAATGCAGGTGGTCGGCATTGGCGAGCTCTATGATCGTATGAAAGCTGCCGGCCTTCACATTCCGAACCCGATCCGCCGCCTCGACGGAGGCGGCGGCTATTTCATGCTTGGTGCCCCCGACGGAGTCGTCATCGAGGTCTTCGAACCCGGCAAGCAGCGCGAACCGACTGTCCGCACGTATTTTGGATTTGGAGGATGAACTCGGGGGGCGTCCAAACCCGACGGCGGTGTTCTGATGGATCGGCGATCACTCAGCCCGTTAAAAAACACAAAATGGGCAATGTTGCGCTGCATAAATAAGCAGGTCGCACTGCTGCTAAGCACAATTTCACTTGCTCGTGTTGAACTGCAACGGATGCTAGTCTGACGAATTGAGAAAGGCCGTCGCGATATGAGGCTAGGTCCGTGAAAGTTCGGTGTGGCGTGAACGGCACAGTCGGCCGCGATTTACCCTTGCGTGTGGCCCACACGCTTGCCGCGAATCGTGGCTGGGCGCAGACTGTTCCAATTTAGCTCAACCCTTTGTAGCTGGAACAGCGATGTCTCTTGGCCTGATCATCAGCCGGTTTGGACGCATAGGCACCCAGCTCAGCCAGGATCTGTCCTCCTCTGATCTCTATCAGGTCACAAAGAGCCAAAGTGATCTTCTAAGCAGCGGCGATGTCTTTGAATCCGTAAACGCCGCCGTCGATCAGATCATCAGCAAGTGGGATCCGGCCTCTCGCGAACTTCCGACTGAGACGACGCTGTATCAAGAGGAGCAAATCTTCAGCAGCGACTTTCGCCACTCTCTGGCACCCAGTGCGACCCTCAAGACCTACACAAGCCTGCTGCCTGATCGAAGAGTTGTGCTGAAGATTGCAAATCACGATTGGATCCTGCGCACCCGTGCATCCTTTGCCATAAGTACATCGACACTCGAGCCGCCACGCTTATGGTGGACGACGGAAGGCATGCCGATCCCGGATCGCACACATAGATCCAGTCCTCACATTCCCAAGTTTCTCAACATCATTGATGAAATAGAAGCCGCTGCGATCGAAGCGCTCCAGAATCCCTTCAATGCAGCGCTGATAGAATCCGGCTTCAAGTCAGAGTCCGCAAAACCCTCCGACCGCAGCATTCAAATCCGCCTGGCCGACAACGATCATCGCTCCTTTGCCAAATTGTCGGACGTTCTGTTCTATGCGAGACTATTGCCCTCGCAGATCAATGAGGGACGAGAACGTGATGGGCTGCAAGCTCTGAAGAGCTTTGTCGAAGACGCTTCAGCTAATAGAGTGTTCGTCTCAGACCAGAGCGTAAAGGCTTTCAGGGACGTCATCCCCGGTGTAAGCAGCGTCGTCTGCAGGGGGGCAGACTCGTCGGGAAATATCGTTGTCGGATTTGCTCGCAGCGCAGGCGCCGGCCCCGCCTATCAGGTCCAAGATCCGCGCCCGTTTGCTATCGAACAAGAGAATTATACGCGCCGCACTTCGGCGGCACGTCGCTTCAGTGCGCACCTCGCCGATCTCGAAGCGAGGCATATCACCGGCAGATTACCCGCGCTCACGCGCGCCTAGCGCATTCATTCGATACGACCGACGTTTTAGCAGCAGGCGCACAAAAAGATAATTCGCGCATTCTACGGCGTTGCTTGGGGGAGACATGTCGCGCGGAAGTGTAGTTAAGGCGCTCTATAGTCGCATATTCAACCTTGATCCCCTGCTCTTATCCGACGACAGCCAGAAGGCGTACGGCAAGGCCATCTTGCAGCACCTGTTGGTCTATCGCCCGCTGACGACGAGCGATCCTTACCCCATCGATCTCCACGATCCGGCTTCGCGCGCCAAGGCCACCCGGCAGCAGCGAATTGCGCCGCCGCCGACGGATCCCAATCTCCCTAAGCGTTACGACCTCGCAAGGTTGCGTCGGCAAGATCCTTCGGCCCCAGATTTCGCGCTGCTGCAGGACCTTACAATGATCACGAAGGGGGAGCCGACCAGACTGCGGGCCGATCCCACGTTCCGAAACCATGCCGCCCAGTCGGCTCTTCTCCAACGCCAGCCCAATCGCCTCCGGATTGCTGCTGTCGGCTATCGTATCAAGATCAGCAAGCTCGAGGATCTCGCGCATATGGCCGAGGACCTCTCCGGCCATCCGCAGCGTAGTGACGCGCCTGTGCCGTTGATTTGGGAGAATGTGCTGCCGGATACCGATGCGCAGCTCGGCCGAACGCGTGCCGACAATAACGGGCTCCGGCATTGGGAAGAGGCCATTCTAAGGCTGATCGCCAAGTCGCTCGACCGCGGCTCTGAAATCGTTCTGCTTCCCGAATTTGCGCTTCCGCCGACAAGGTCGAACGAAGCATTTGAGGGTAGCCTCAAGCGCATTTGCGCACAGCCATCGCACGATTTCTTCCTTTTTGCGGGGACGCGCCACGAGGAGCGCTACAACCGTGGGCTCATCGTTTCGAAACGCGGCAAAGATGTGCAGCAATATTGGCACTACAAGACGGCGTCGGCGCGCGGCCTCGGAGAAAATATCATCGGACCACATGGGACGAAACTGCCCGGCTACCAAACCCGAATCCGGATTGCCAATGACAACGCCGCGATTGTCGTTGCCGTGTGCTACGACACTTATGACCCGACGAACTTCCTCAATCTGGTGCTCGACGGGATTCAGGACGATATGGACTATGTGCCGAAGATCATCCTGGTCCCTGCGTTCAACCCCGCCTCAGACTTTGTCGAATTGCTGCGCGATCTCAGCTTCCTCGCTCAATGCACCGTCATCTATGTGAACGGCTTGCATGGCGACGCGCATGCATTTGTTTGCGGTGTCAAGCTGTCCGATATCGTCGATCGGTGGGATCTTCTCTTGGCTTCGATCAAGGCCAAGGAAGCGGAGATAGCAAAGGACCTGCAGGATGAGAGCGATGACTTCCGGCGGCGCAAGATTGACGACCCGGAATTCGTGCGAGATGGAAAAGTGCTAACATGGATCAACGAAAGACGGCGCCTTCAGTCGATCCTTCAGAATTTTCGTGTGTGGCTTGAAACGCTTCAGGCGAATGGCAATCTGGAGTCGCTCATCACCGTCGAGGATTGCGTCGACTGCAACAACAACCGGCATGATCCTGGCGAACGGCTGTGCTTTCGCGACATCCTCTATTACAACATCGATAGAGCGCTCCTGAAGATCCTGTCGGATTTTCGCCGCGAATTCTTTGCCAATGACGATTTTCTGCCGGAGCCGTTTCGTCGCAAGAATATGATCGATGCCGCGAAAAACATTTGAGGGGGCGGCCGAGCAATAAGGCGATATGATCCGCTCGTTTGCGCCGCCGATCCTTCGTCTCAAGGATCAAGCGCTAGAAACGGCCCAGGTAACCGCCATCCTCCCATTTCCGTTCGATGTCATCAGCAACACACTGCGGCGGCTGTGCCGCGCCCTGGTCGAAATAGTGCTTGAAATCGACATGCACCCGCATGTTTGCGGGACGATACGCGCTCATGCGGTCGTAGAGCAGAACCAATCCGGCTTCAAACCGACGATAGACGGATTTATGCATCGGTGATGTCGATAGTCCCGTATTTTGATCAACGGGAATGTCGCGGACGCCGAGCTTGAGAAAACTGGTGGCCTGCTCGTTGTGCTGCGGTCCAGCCGGATCGGGCGAAAGGCGCAGAACGCTGCCGTCGTGCTTGAGCCCATCCGGGACGAGCGAGGCACCCGCCACCATCCAGTTGAGCGCATTGTCCGAAAGCCGCGCCTCATTCTCCAAATAGCCGCCGCCGACATCGGCATGGACGCCCGGAAACCAGATCTGCTCGAAATAGAGATTGCCGTGCGGATCGCGCCCGGCCTTCGAGGCGCTCGGTGACCAGGGGACACGCTTGAAATCGGCGCGGTTCTCGTCAATCGAGATGGCGTGCTTGGCGTAACCAACGTTCGGGTTGAGCGTCGTGTCGTAGAACTTGTGCTTGGGTGGCGCGAAGTGCAGCGTCGCCAGCCGCTTGAAGAAGCCATAACCCGGCAAGGCCGGCGCGACCTTCACATAGTTCATCGCGAGCCCAATGATTGCGGCGGCAACACCTGCCAAACCCAGGAGCCAGGCGGCCCATCCGGCCCACGGCAAGAACGGCTCGAGCGCGCTTCCCAGCCAGAGCAGACCGGCCAGCAGCGCGATGCCCGAGGCGACCAGCACCGGACCGAGATATTTGTGGCCGAGGGCCGCGACCGTATCGAATACGCCGATGAAATAAGGAAAGGCGTTGGCCTGCTCAACGCCATTGACGGTGGCTGAACTGCCGTGCTGCTGCCGGAATTGCGCGGCGATGGCGTCACGGGTCTCCATCAGGAATCGTCGATAGTCCCCAACATCCTTGCGCTTGTAAGATGGGCAGAACTGGTAGACGTCCTTGACCGCGTGCTCCGCCAGCTTTCGCAGGCTCTTGGGATCGAGCCGGAGAGGGGAGCCGTCGGGCATATGCCGGGGAATACCGCAATAGGTCATCACCCCGGCAACCGAGCGCACCGTGTAGGCCCCCCGGCTGAACCCGATCAGGAAGACGCGATCGCCGTCTTCGTAAAGACGGATGATGGCCGCATAGCAATCGACAATGTTGCGGGTAATACCAAGGCCCGTCGCCATGCTGGCGAGATTGTAGACCCAGCGCATCCAGCCGATCTTGAAATGACCGCCGTCGGACGCCGAGCCGAGGCCGGCATCGTAAAACGCCACCTGCTCGGTTGGCTCGATCTTGGTATCCGGACCTACCCGGCAGGCGCGGTAAAGTTTGTAAACATTGGTTCGGGCTTCATCGAAATTGATGCCGCCAGCCTGACCCGTCCCGTCGGAAAAAATCACAATATTCTTTGGCATCGCACACAATTCCCCCAAACGTGCGCTAGAAGCCAACCTATATCATAGATTGCGTGATGGAAGATGTGATCCAGCCGAACTCACCGGAGATATTGATACGGGCGGCCGCGCGCCCTCGGGCACCCGGTAAATTGCTGCCGGCGGAGGGGGGTGATGTCGGAACCGGGCCGCCTCGATCGTCTTGAATCCGAGGTTATTCCAAACGGAGTTCTGCGTTCATGGCCCCCCGCGCCAACTGGAAAGGCTTCCTGCGTCTGTCCCTCGTGACCTGCCCGGTGGCACTTTATCCGGCCACTTCCGAGAGCGAGAAAATCTCCTTCAACCAGCTCAACAGGCAGACTGGCCATCGCATCAAATATCTCAAGGTCGATGCCGATACCGGCGACGAGGTCGCGAACGAGGATATCGTCAAGGGCTACGCGCTCGACAAGGACAGCTTCATCGAGGTCTCGAAGGAGGAGCTTGAGAACATCGCGCTGGAGTCCACCCGCACCATCGAGATCGACGAGTTTGTCGCTCGCAGCGAGATTGATCCCCGTTATCTGATCCGGCCCTATTACCTGCGGCCGGACGGCAAGGTGGGCCACGACGCCTTTGCCGTGATCCGCGAGACCATCCGCGACATGGACAAGGTCGCCATCGGCCGGGTCGTGCTGACCAACCGTGAGCACATCATTGCACTTGAGGCGCTCGACAAGGGTCTCGTCGGCAATCTGCTGCGCTATCCTTACGAGGTGCGCTCAGAGCAGGAATATTTCGACGAAATCCAGGACGTCAAAGTCACGAAGGATATGCTCGATCTGGCCAAGCATATCGTGAACCAGAAAGCGGGCCGTTTCGAGCCGGGCAAGTTCGAGGATCACTACGAAGCTGCCCTCGTTGATCTCATCAACAGCAAGCGCGCCGGCAAGCCGATCACGCCCAAGGAGCGGCCGCGCGGGGAGAACGTTGTTGATCTCATGGAAGCGCTGCGGCGCAGCGTCAGCAAAGAGGCCGCACCCGCGAAACCTGCCAAGAAGCCACGGAAGGCGTCGAGCGGCCAGAAGGAAATGCTGATGCCGATCGAAGGCAAGAAGCCGAAGAAGGAAGCAGCCGCCAAGAAACCTTCCGGGCGCCAACGCAAATCGGCCTGAAGGACACTCAATTCAGACGTCGACGAAGCTCTTTGATAATAGACCGGAGATCGTCTGCATATTGCTGGATAATCCGAAGCGCTTCCTCCGTCCGCGATGGCGGAGGTTCGGAGGTCTTCTTGGTCGGATCAGGCTGTTCCGGACGCTTCATATCTCAGTCGTCGACCAAGCCGGAAGGCCGTCCTTGAGCTAGATCAAGGCTCTCGCAGCTAGCCGGGTGGGCATTCCGGACAGGTGTCGCCGATAGAGCCGAGCATGTCGTCGATGATGGCAACAGCCTCGTCAGGCGAGAGACCAAGGGCTGGCTCCTCCCGCGCAATGCGGCGTGCCCGTTCATGCGCGTGCGGATCCGCACGGTCCTTCATCCAGCCATGTTCTTCGCACTCATGGATGGCCCCGGCTTCAAGCAGCACGCTTCGCGCCCAGCCCGCGACGGTGCGGATCGCCGGACGCCGCTCCTTCATCATCAACATCGAATTCGCTCCCGCCATGCGGGACGAATCCTTTTGGTCCGCCCCGCGTTCCGGCGGGCTAGCACAAGGCTGGGATTCGCAAATGAGGGAGCTGCGCCTTGTCCACCTGTTCCGTCCCGACCTGTGGACGGTGAGGGCCCTACTTTTCGAGGCCGACCTCTCCACGAAGTTGGTCGATCAGCTCGGAAGCCTCGGCCTTGGTGAGCTTCTTTTCAGTCGGGTCGGGCTTGTGCGCCTGCCCGCTCAGGGTCTTCAGGTAGGAGGCCTGCGCGCCGGTCATCGGATCGTCGCCGGATACCCAGTCCTCAGGATCTTTCGCGGTATTGTCAGCCATTTTCACCTCCGGGCTTGCTCCTCCCAACGTTTAACTTGATTGTTTGTTCCTTTTTTGTTCTCGTGCGGACTTTCAAGTTTCGAGGGGCGGGACGTGCCGGACATTGACTTCATCCGGGGTGAAATCGAGCGCATGCGCGCGCAAGTCGGACGACAGCGCCGGGAAATCCTACTGCTCCAGCGCGCAGGCATAGCAACTGCGTCGGCCGAGGCCCTGCTCGGGCGGATGCAGGCCAAGATCGAAGGGTTGTGCGCTCAGCGGGATGAGCTGAAGCGAGCCCAGCCGGGACCCGTCAAGGGCAAGGTGCTTGGTGGCCGGAGATGGTGATACGTGAACTGGAGTATTTTACGGGCAGCGTCGATCAGCCACCGTTCCCCAAAGCACTCGCGGACGTATGGGCATCGGCATGCATGAGTAATGATCATCATAGCGATCGATCAGTACGCCGAAGCCGCGGCCCGTAATCACGAATGTTTCTGAAGTGAGCCGCAGTCCATTGGTTGAAGCCGCAGGCGCAATGAGGAGGCAGGGGCTTTGAGGTTGCGAGGCAACTTCTGGATGATAACCTGCCTCTTGTTTGATTCTGAGTGATTGCCCGCACGGCTCCTGACCAGCATTGCAAGCCGGGAGCACCTCGTTCACATGCCACGGTTTTTTGTCCGATGACCGGCGACGAATTTCGCGACCACATAGCCTCGCTCCTGCGCATCCGGTACGAGCATGTCCAGACCGAAGTGAAGATTGCGGCCAAGAAGGCCGACATTTGCTTTGAAATCCAGGCCGGCCCAAGGCGGCGCACCAAGGTCGCCGCGGAATGCAAGCGCTGGGGCCGGGCCCTGACGCGGGATCACGTCAAGGACATCCTCGCGGATTACGACCCCGCGTTTCAGAACAAGGAAATCGACGAAATCTGGATCATCTCCGATCAGACACCCGCGCCGGGAGCGCGTGAATTTGCAGAAGCCTATCGGCACTGCCAACTCATGACCGGAATGGAATGTGAGCAGGAGATCGTTGATTTCCGTCCAATGATCAACTCCCTGATCGAGTCGTACAAAGTTGACCCGATCTCAAGATACTACATCTCGCCCAGTTTCTATGCCTCCGAGGATGTGAGAGCCGATCTTCACTCCCACGTCGAGAAGTGGCTTGCCGATGACACGGCAAATCCCATCGCGATCTGGGCCGGTTACGGCATGGGGAAGACGAGTTACTCGAAATTCCTGGCATCCGTGCTTGCACAGAAGTGCTGCGAAAATTACGGGGCGAGAATCCCGATCCTGATCAGTCTCGGTGAGTTTACGACCGCACCCGACTTGGAAACGCTCATTACCGCGCAATTGACCAATCACTATGGCGTGCGGTTTTTTTCCACCGCTGCCTTTCGCCTGCTCAACGCCCATCATCGTTTCGTCATCATCCTTGATGGCTTTGATGAGATGAAATTCGCGATGGCGCCGAACGATTTCAACCACATCTCAGCGCAGATACGAAAGACCGCCGCAGTTGATTCCAAGCTGCTTCTGCTGGGACGACCAGATTCCATTGAAAGCGAGGAAGAAGCGACGAGGCTCACCAGCTCCCGCTTCCACACCATTCCACTGAAGGCTGACAGCGGCCCCGACTTCGACAGCCTCCGCATGGCGTTCCTCTCGAAGGAGGAATACCTGACGCTCATTCGCAATTTCCTGGCCACCGTCGCGGACACCAAGCCCCACCGCACGCCGCTCGATCAGCTTATCGCGACCGTCGCATCGCTCGATCTTGGAGATATTCTGTCGAGACCGGTCCAGGCCAAGATGTTGGCGGAGGTTGCCGCCGACCCGGATGCTGATCTGTCCGCGATTTCCCGCTTCACGCTCTATGAGCTCTTCATCCGAAGCATTCTCAGGCGCGAAGAGGAAAAAGCCGCGCGGAAACATCTGGGCACGGCGCAGCGTATTCATTTCATGCGGCTGCTTGCCTGGTGGCTATGGACTGTCAAGAAAACGCGGACGTTTGCGGCCAATGAGATTCCGCTGGATATCATTCAGCAGTTCCAGATTCCGAATGTTTCGCTCGAAGGTCTCCGGCGCGAACTGTTGATAGGCTCGGTACTCGAAGAAAAGAACGTTGGATATTTCCTGGCCGAAAAGGACGCCGGAATCTTCTATTTTCCGCATACCTCCTTCACAGAGTTCCTGGTCGCCGACTACATTATGTCGCCGGACTTCCTGAGCCTGGACGTCGCCAAGCTTCCCGACGCGCTTTATGGCGAGGTGCCGACATTCCTCGAAGAGCATCCGTCAAAGGACGCTATCCTTACGATCTACAACCGAATGAAAGTCGCCCGGATCGCCATGACAACAGGCTGCATCCAGGTGTTGTTGAACAATTTCAAGACGCGCCTCAATGTTGAGCTTGCGAGACCGGAAAGCGCTGATCCCTGGGATGTTGGCCTGCGCTACTTTCTCCTTCATGCCGACAATCGGCCGGTGGATGCCCGGAAATTTCTCTTCGCCTGTCTCGATGCAGGAAACCCGCCGACCGAGCTGGCCGCCATGTATTGCATTTTGTACGAGGATGCCTTGTCCGGGCAGAGCGCCGATTCGGCGATTGCCCGCATGGTCCTCCATATCTTTCGGCGCGTCGGGTTTTCCGATCTCGTTTCGGCTCTTGAACGCGGAGAAACAACAGCGCGGTCCTCTGATCTCAACCATCTCGCGGAGATCGTGACGAACTCGATCAGGCTTGCGCGCGGTTCGAGCATACTCTTCGATTTTTCCGGTTTCTCCTCGGTCGCTCTCAACTTCATCGGCGCGGCCTGCTCCGTACGCGACGTGATCGAGCGCATCACGAAAACATTCAACATCCCGGACAACAATCTTTTGGCATCGACGACCGATGCTACGGAACGCGCGCTTGTCCTGGACCTTGTTCGCCGCGAGGGCGCTATTCGCATCATCCCCACCATTTCGCCTCCTGATCAGAGCAATTGATCGGGGCGCGTCCGCTCTGCGGACCGGGCTCTGTAAGCTGCGCTTACCGAGTCTACGCCTCGGCCCATGCGGGTCACGATCCCATCGCGCAACGATCATGTGCTCGTCGCCGGAGGCACTCGGAAAAGGGGCTCGCTGCGCGACCGCTATCACTGCCCCGTTCCCGGGTGCCTTATTAAACCGGTCTCCTCGCTACACTCGTCCCGCGTGCCGGCGTTGCCGTCGCTATGCTCACGCGGCCCGGGTGCCATTGCAGCGGGGCGATGCGCGTTCGCGCACGCCGGTCCAGGATCGACGTTGCCTAGCTCAAGCTCGGCCATCCCTGCCTTAGCAGCAGCTTGTACCCATGCTCCGTCATCCATTTGGCGCGGGCGAAGTGACTTTCGTAAGCTTGCTTGCCACGAGCCGGTTCACGCTCGGCGTCAATATGCAGGATGATTTGCGTCACCTTGCGCCAATCGGCGCCTTCCGCATTCGCATGGAGCATGCGCAAATAGGTGGTGATGTGACTATGGTCATATGGTGTCAGTGCCGGATCAGACGGTGCTGTTTCCGACACATCGGGATCGAGCGGGATGATCTTTTGCATTCCTGGACCTGAACTCGGCTTGATAGATTCTCGGAACGAGAATGTCTCCGCCGAATGCCGTCGCGCATAGTCCCGATTTATGCACCACGTGGTGCCGCCGGAGCACCACTCTCCCCGAGGCTTTTGGAAATTACTTCTATTCCCGCGTACGCGCTCCTTTCGTTCTCTGAAGCATTGTCTCGCCGCTGCCGCGGCAGCAGCTTAGGGGCGCGGCCCCTCGGCGCGTCGCAAGGGCAGGCCTGCGGTTTTGGCTCCCCCACGCAGCTTTGAAATCTTTGGAAGTGCGCGGTGCCCCCAAAAAAGTTGCCCAAGCGGGCAACTTCCTTCAGCCCTTGCGCCTTGCACACCTCGCTACTCGCCGCGAGGCAGGGGTTATGGCGGCCTTTTGCCGCGCACAACCCCAGCCTTAAGGAAAAAAGCAATGAGCAACAGAACCAAGACCTCCGCCGCAGCCCGCAACATCGTCATGGTGCCTCTCGGCAAACTGAAGAAGTCACCCAAGAACGTGCGCAAGATGCCGCATTCAAAAGCCGAAGTGGAAGCACTCGCCGCCAGCATCGCATCCCTCGGCATGCTCCAATTCCCCGTCATCGAGCCTGAACTCGGCCCGAAGAACAAACCGACCGGCAACTATCTGGTCAATGCAGGCGAGGGACGCCGCCTCGCGCAATTGCTTCGCGCGAAGCGCAAGGAGATCAAGAAGGATGAGCCGATCCCCTGCATTCTCGACACAGAGCACAACGCGACCGAGATCAGCCTAGCCGAGAACGCCATACGCTCAAACATGCATCCCGCCGACGAATATGAGGCCTTTGTCGAGCTTCACAAGGTGCAAGGCATGGGCATCGAGGATATCGCCGCCCGGTTCGGCGTCAGCGCTGCCGTTGTCAAACAGCGGCTCTCGCTCGGAGCCGTCAGTCCAGCCCTGCTCGATCTCTACCGCGCTGACAAGATGAACCTTTCGCAACTGACAGCGTTCACCGTCACCGATGATCACGCGCGGCAGGAGGAAGTCTGGGCAACGCTCGGTTGGACCAGGAGTCGCGGTGTCATCCTGCATGCCCTGACCGAAGGTCAGGTTTCCATCGGTGACCGCAGGGCAGTGTTTGTTGGCATAGACGCCTATGAGAAAGCGGGCGGCATCATCATCCGCGACCTGTTCGATGAGGAAGGCGGCTACCTGACCGATGCAGCCCTGCTTAACCGTCTCGTGCACGAAAAGCTTCAGTCAGTCGCCGAAACCGTCATGGCCGAAGGCTGGAAATGGGTCGAGGTTGATTTGGAGTTCGATTTCCGGCGCTCCTGCTCCATGGCGACCATCGACGGTGTCGAGAGGGAACTGAGCGCAGAAGATCAGCAGAAGCTGGAAGCGCTGCAGGACCGCCTTGACACCTTCAGCAGCGAAGACGAGCAGGATGCTCCGTACGAGGAAAGGGTCAAAGAGCTCGAGCGCCTCGAACAGGAAATCGCCCCTCTCACCGAAAAAATCTTTCGTCCCGAAGATATCCACCGCGCGGGCGTATTCATCTCACTTGGACAGAAAGGCAACGTCCGCATCGAGCGCGGTTATCTCCGGCCCGAGGATGAGCCGAAGGAGGAAGGCGAGAGCGAAGATGTGGAAGCCGCGCCGAAACCCACCGGAACAGAAGGTCTTTCCGCCGCCTTGGTCGCCGAACTGACCGCGCACAGAACGGCAGCATTGTGCAACGATCTGGCACAAGTTCCCGAACTGGCGCTGATCGCGGTCACCCATGCGCTGGCGGCAAGTGCCTTCTATCGCTTCAACAGTCTTTCCTGCCTCGGTCTTTCGTTGAACCAGATCTCTCTTTCAAGACCTGCACCAAGTATCGATGAGACACCCGCGGGGCAGGCCATCGCTGCGCGGCACGAGGCATGGGCATCCAGAATGCCGAACGATGGAAGGGCGCTTTGGTCGTTCGTCTCCTCGCTCAGCATGGATGAGTTGATGTCCCTGCTCGCCCATTGTGCATCTTTGTCGCTCAATGCCGTGCAGCGTCCGGGCGATCAATCGCAGGCCAATGCACTCGACCACGCAGCCGAGCTGGCGAAGGCCATGCCGCACGATATGACGAGGTACTGGCAGCCGAACGTGGCCAACTATCTTGGGCGCGTCAGCAAGGACAAGATTCTTGAGGCCGTGCGCGAAGGCGTCTCCGTTGAAGCAGCCGAGAATATCGCAGGTCTCAAGAAGAGCGCGATGGCCGAAGCCGCCGAACAGCGGCTCGCCGAAAAAGGATGGCTTCCCAAACCTTTGCGCCATACGCCCGCATGCAGCGAGAATCGATTGACGGATATTGGCCAAGCCGCGTAGCAAAGTTGAAGAGGAAGGGGAGCCGCGTCCTGATGAAGGGCGCGGCTTTTTCGTTTTCTCGTTCTTGCGCATGGCACCGGCCTACAGGAGGCGTCCACTGCGCTTTTCGGTTGCGCGCCGGGATTGGCGATCTCTCAGGGAAGCCGTTCAGCCTCCAAGGCGGCGCTCGCCGTCAATACCGAACGGTGCCCGCCTACGGCCTGCCTCCCATTGCGGTTTTGACCGCTTCGCTGGTCCCGCCTTGCGCATCCGAACGGCAACGAGATCGCCAATCCCGGCGCTTTCAGAGCCGAAAGGACTTACCATGAAATTCCTCACCGCATCCCAGCGCCAGAAGCTGATCGACAATGGCCGACGTCAGGCCGAGGTCAAAGGCACGCCGGATGAAATCGACTTTGAACCGGTCGTCAAACTGTTCACGCCCGACGGGGCCTGTACCTGGCTTCTCACGGAGATCGATCCCAGCGACGAGACAGTTGCGTGGGGTCTTTGCGACCTCGGCATGGGCTGTCCCGAATTCGGGACCGTCAGCCTGACCGAGCTTGCCGCCGTTCGTGGCCGTCTCGGACTCGGCATCGAGCGTGACCTGCACTTCAAGGCATGCGGTCCGATCTCGCGCTACATCGAAGCCGCAAACAAAGCAGACCGCATCATCGAGGATATCGACAGTTAGGGCCTACAAGGGAGGCGCTTCGCAGGCGCCTCCCTTGGTCATTCCTGCGCCTGCATTGGCAAGGGAGGCGGCTGTTGCGCAGACTGCACGGCGACAATGGGTCGCTTCTTTTCTTCATGCGCCCAATAGCCTTTCAAACGTTCCGGATACTGAAAGGACTTCTTGGTGAATTGACCTTGCCGACAAACCAATCGAAATGGCTCAATCCGGACCGAGGCGTTCCCCGCAACGAGGTCGATCACGGTCGGCCCGGTCATGTCATAAACGCTCGTGATGGTCCCCGAAGCAATATTCTCCTCGATCTTTGCCGCGACGGCGGCCAGCACCGGGTGGGCGGGTTCGGCGGCAAGGAAATAGTTGGTCAGCCGTCCGTCCTTTGCGCGCACGAACAGTTCTGATTGATCGGCGCTCAGCAGGAGTTCGGGCGTCCAGGAAAATGCCGCGTCAACATCCAGATAGATTCCGCCGTGGGCGAGCAGCACCAGAACCCGCCAGAAGTCCGCCTTGGCGGCTCCGATTTGTAAACTAAGGTAGGTATCGAGCAGCTCTGGATAGCGGTCCCTGACGAACGCTTCGCATTCCGCATCGCCGCAAAACCGCACCTCATGTGTGGGTGCTACAATTCGATTGAAAAGATAGTTCACATAGATCGAAAGCGTTACGTCGCAGGTGTAGTTGGTGAGCCAGACGGTCCGGGGTATCTGCCTCGGCCTACGGGCCGACAGGAACGGGCGCGACAGCGCGGGTATTCGGTAGCGCTTCTTGGGCCTGAGCAGAATATCGAGATAGAAGACCAGCTTCAGGACGTTTCCGATCAATTGCAGGCAGTCCGTACTGACACGCCGAGCGGCGAGCCCAAGCAAACGCCGCCGATCGCGCGGCGCGTCTTGCCCGGGCGAGCTGGTTTCCTCTTTTAGTTTTGCAGTGAAACGGAATGGTCTGAAGTGTTCAGAACGTGCAAAAGGCCATTGAAACAAGGCGTCAGAGGAGGCTAAGGTTCCTAACCATTTTGGTAACTGCACGCGTTCTCGCAGAAAACAAGGGGTTCTTCGTGCTGCAACACTTCAGACCATACGGGTTAGGCCGAGGTCGCTATGCACGAGTATCCCAACGGGTCCACGCCAAGCCTCCATACGGCGCAGGGCGGACGTAAATATCTGAACGCGGGCGAGCGAAGGCGCTTTGCCAAAGCCACATTGCATGCCGCCAGCGATGTCCGCCTGTTTTGTCTGACGCTATTCTTCAGCGGCGGGAGGATCTCCGAAGTACTCGCCCTCTCGCCCGCATCGATCGATCTCGATAGCCGGGTCGTGACCATACGGACACTCAAGCGGCGCGAGCCGGGGGTAATGCGGCAGGTGCCATTGCCGCGCAGGCTCGTCCGCGATCTCGAGCGCACCTTCGATATCCGCCGCCGTCAGCGCGACCCCGACCAATCCGGGAGACGTCTATGGCCCTGGAGCCGCACGACCGGCTGGCGACGCGTCAAGGAGGTCATGGCCGTCGCAAATGTAAGCTTGACTGCGGCGATGCCAAAGGGCCTGCGGCACGGCTTTGGCGTCAACGCCACGGCCAATCTTGTGCCGCAGCATCTGATCCAACGCTGGCTCGGCCACGCCTCACCGAAATCGACCGCGATCTATTGCGACGTGTGCGGTCCCGACGAGCGCGGCGTTGCGGAGCGTATGTGGAAATCCGGGTACCCGAGGTCGGTCTATGGGATGTTTGGATGGACAGCCTCATTGTGGCGCACCCTGTCTTCCCTTTGGCGCTGCTGAGGCGGCGATCGGGGAGGCATGCGTACTCGACCGCGTGAGAAAGGGAGGCAACTGAAAAGTGCCTCCCTTGTACTCCCCTAGCGGCTGGTGCGCCGGTCAGTCCGGTGTGCGCGGCGTGGGATGCAATGAGGTGTTCCGCAAAAGCTCGTCCAGCCAATCCGTCGCCTGCACATTGTCATTCAGGCGGTCATGACCAGAGCGTCCAGAACGAAGCTCGCGGGATTCGTCGTTCGCGTTCATCGACCCAGCGCCAATCTTGGGAGAAGCAACGGCGGCGCTATGGCCGATTGGCGGAATAGCCCGGGCGCCCCGCGCCTCAAGCTGGGAAAATGCATCGCATTCCAGGGCGATGCCGATCCAGGCAATGAGGAAAGCCAAGATGTTCCAGATCGGCGCCTGCGGCGCCAAATCCGCTTCGATGTAGAGCGCGAAGCCGAAGCAGAGCAGACCGCCGATGATGTAGCAGATATTGTTCAGTACCTGGAAAACGGCCAAGAGTGCTCGGATGAAGCTGAAATATGCATCGACAATCGTGTCGACGAGTTCTGCGCTGGTTTGACGGTAGGACAAGGCAGCCTCCTGCTCACGTGTTGAAGTGCTTGCAAGGCTAACGCTGATCTGCGCGCGCAGAGGCGGAGTATCGGTCACTGAGTGACAAAGGTTGGTAATGGGTGGATGCCGGTCTTGAAAACAACAAAGGAGGCTTCATTTGAAGCCTCCTTTGCGTGATGCGCGCGATATCACTGCTTGGGCGATTTCGGAAAGCGACGCGCTTCCTGCTCCTCGATATATTTGAGGAGCGTGGATTTGCGCGCATAGATGGTTGCGGTACCGAGATGGAAGATGGGTAGTCTTCCGCGCGAGACCAGATAGAACACCTTGCGCTGATATTTGGCGCTGCCGTAGAGGTAGATGGCGATTGCGCGAGCGCCCTCCAGAATGTCTTCCGGGAGCTGGTTGTTGTGCATGGCAGACATGGTGATGCATCCCTAGTTGGAAAGTGGATCAGGCAAGCGGTGGAGGCTGGTGGCCGTTGAGGGGCGATTTCCTCGGGCGGCCTCTCTTTCTGCGTGGTTCAGGCGCAGGCGGCTTGGGATCGTCAGGTTCGTCCCTCCCGTCGCCGGGTTTCTCATCGGGTGGTGGAGGCGGCTCCTCCGGGGCCGACAAGGCAGCGCCTTGTCGTGCCAGCGCTGTCGTCCGCCGCAGATGGTCAAGGGCCATCGCCGCCGCATAGGCGGAGGGCACATAGATCCAGTGCGCAAGCACCGGCGCGATCTCGATGCCGAACGCAATCGCCTCGATCGCACCAACGATAACGAGCCGCAGCGGATTCTCGCGCAGGATTTCCGAGAAGGCGGTCACTCGGCCAAGAAATCCGTCGCGCTTGGGCTTTCTGTCTGACGACGAATCCACCGCCTTCTGGATACCGGCATTACGGTCCTCGATCATGCGGGCCAGATCGACCTTCAGGCCATCGAGCCGCGCATATTCAGCCGTGCGCTTGGCCTCGAGCGAGGCAAGCTGCGCAGCCCCGTTATCGGTGGTCGCGGCAGAAGCAGCCTTAGCGTTTCGGCTCGCCCGCACGGTCGCACGGATGAGGTTCTGCTGGAGAACGGCAATCTGTGCGTCGAGGCTCCGGGTAAGGGCCGTCTGCTCTTTCACCGCGCCCGTCGCGCGCGTGATCGATGCATCGTAAACAGGCGTTGCCTGCGCAATGACCGCCTTGTTCTCAGCAAGGTAATCGCTTTCGATCTTCGCCCCGATGTCGGACCGGTACGCCATCATGCTGACGAAGAACGCCACAGTCGCGCTGGTGGCCACGGCCTGGCCGATCCGAAACGCCGTCACGATGGCGGAGACGTGCCCGCCCAGCGTGGTGCAGCGCAGCCCCGCTTTCCGAAGCTCCTTGAGGCCAATCCGATGAAGCGGAAAACGGTACAGGCAGCAGACATCGGCGACGCCAACGAACAGAGCCGCACCGGCACCAATCGCAAACAAGGATGGGCTGAAATGGCCGTTGCCGTAGAGGGTGTGCGCGATGAGGGCGAAGCCGCCGACATTGCTGAGGGTGCTGCCGACCGAGATCAATCCTCGTCCCTGGATGTCGCCGATCTCTTTCGGCGAAGCATAGCGGGGCAACTGCGACGGCGTCGTACCTCCGGCGCGAGCAAGCAGCCGGGCGAGGAATCCAAGCCTAGGTGGCGCGCCAGTGGGGGAGAAAGCGTCTGGGCCGCCGCCGGGTTCAGGATTGTAACCGTTGGAAAGGGTGGACATTGCCTTGGTCTCCGTTGAGGGAGACTGGAAAAAACAGCACAAGGCGGGAGTAACTCCACAAGCCCAAATCCACCTAAATTTACCCTTGATTACCGGGGCTTACCTGCGTCGACCGGTAAAGTTACCGGTCTGTGCTGTAGCGAGACTTGGGGAGCCGGTACATCGGCATGCACCAATAAAATCAGTGGATCGCAGAGGCTGGCACTTCGGGGGCGGGCCGGTGCTCGCTAACGTTGTACGATTCAATTGGTGTTGGGACACATATTTCATGGCTGTTAAGGGAGCCGAGCAGCAAGCTGCTCAAATCCATGATGCTGTTATTCAGATCGTGCGGATTTTGCAGAATACACCAGGTATCAAGCCATCGCAGCTCAAGGAGCTGTTCCGAAAATACGCTACGCGCAATGCGGAGAAGATTCCTGAAAAGTTCAATTCAGCGACGTTCGAGTGCTGGGAGCTCATCATCTTTCGTGGCAGCTTTCAGAAAGCCAAGAAAAACGGGATCAAGCAAACCCATCTGAGCCGCATCGAGGATACTCTCCGCTATCTCGGCCTGTTGCCGCCAGATTTCGTCATGGGAGAGAATAGCTGGCCAAAGTACCTGAACGAAATCCTGACACATCTCAAGAAACAGCCTTCGAAGCCGCAGAATGGACAGCAGGATCGCAGTCCTGAGAAGGTGAAAGCCGCGCTTTCACTTCTTCTTGGCATGAATGCCCGGCACTATAGTGTCAACGATGCGCTGGTCGGCGAATATTTTGGTTACCGCCGCAGCTCCACACGCGGACGCATCGTTCGCTTCCACATCAAGATCAACCCCTCGGAAGGCACCGGCCTACTGACTTTCGAGAATCATTATCTTCAAGACCCCGATCACTGGGTCGTTGGCGGATGTGGGTTCAACGTCGACGCCCTGACCTACCTTATCGGGCATGCTCATCCCGCCGGCGATGTGACCACGGGTCTCGGATTGCGCTTTTTTGTGCTGAGCAAATTCCGCAGACTTGGCTGGTTTGTTGGGCTGCTCAACTCGATGGACCGGTTTGGACAGCCGATCGCTTCGCGTATTGTTCTCATTCCAGCAGGCCAGCATAGGCTCTCTGAGCGTGCGGACGCCAACAGTCTCACACAAGACGAGATTCTCGACTTTATCTCCAGCAAGAACCTTGCCGCCGACACTCTGGATGAGCAGATCGAAGTGCCGCGGCCCGCCGACCTCAATGGGCTTCCGGTTTCAACGCTGATTCAGTCACTCATCTGGAATGGTACGCTCCGCACCTTGCACGGCGCGAACGTCGAAATGCCCAAAAAGGCCGACGGCGAAGCGTACAATCATGTCTTTGCGTATCAAAGAAAGGCTCTCGAACGTCCCCAGAACTCGACGAACGATATCGATTTCTTTGCGCGTCTCCTTGCCTACGACGACGTACGCGAGGCGGTAATGTCCAAGTTGCCTTTGCCTTAAACCGATCCGTTCTACATCTCGAAGTTCTGCCAAATTACCGTGATAGGTCAATGAGATACAATGAAACTTTTGGAAACCTATGTGGGCCTCTGGTAATATCTCTTCAGATCACTTTTTCAGGGGGCGGGCCATGATCGAAGTGCACAAAATCCAAGACAGCAGCACGGGTGTTTTCACCTTCGAGCAATATCTCAAGAACGGTGAGCTTCACCGAGACCCGAATGAGGGTCCCGCTCTCGTGAGGCGTACGTCACAGGGCACGGGCATCGTGATCGCTCACTTCTGGAAGGGAAAACTTCACAGCCCTGACTATGGTCCAGCGATCACCGAGTTCAATGTTGGCGATATCATGCCCCGCAAGAAGGGGTGGTTTCGGCATGGTTTTCTGCATTCAACGCGCGGCCCCGCGGTCTGGTCCCTATTCAAGAACAACGATGGTGGCGCGAATGTCGGATTAACCGATGCCTACTTCGTGCACGGCTACAATTATCGCGATCCCGAACAAGGACCGAAGCTGATCCATCGCGATTGGCAAACCGGCAATACGACTGTCTGCCAGTTTACCTCCAAAAAGAAATTCATCGGTCCAACCCCGAGCGAGGCCGACCTTTCGAAGCTCTTCAGACGACGCGCGGACCGGTCGACATACGACCTGCTGCCGTAATGAATCTGGGAAAGTTCGGTAGGGCTATGTAGGCTTCGGCACTCACTCTTGTTCCCTCTTGCCGCAGAGCTAATCTGCGGAGATGAGCACCAAATTCATCTACGTGCCACCGCGCATAGGATTCGATCCGCAGCTTGCGGACGAAGTCGCGCGCCTTGGGCAGCTCAATCTGGCGCCCGTCGAGACGGATGAACCGACGGCGCTCGTAAGGCGCAGTCCGTTCGATGGCTATTCTCGTTCGCTAACTCCGGACGGCGGCATCCTGATCACTTACAAAGACCTGAATCGTGGTCTCGTCTGCACGACCTTGAAGATCTCAGCGTGTGTTGCAATCACAGTACCGTGGTTTAGCCCAATCCTCGACATGCCTCTGTTTTCATCCACCCAGCTCATCAGCGCCGCCGCGCTCGCACTCGTCGATTGGATTATTGTGACGTGGAAGGTGAAGAAGAAGCATTCGGTCGAAATCCGGCCCGATTGCATGATCATCGATGGCAAGGACATCTTCTGGGCGGAGGACATCGGTGACACCTGGCCCGAGTTGGTTCCGGATCAGGAAGATCCGTCGAAAATGAGCATTTCTGGTATCTGCGGCACGCGTTTCATCGAGTACATGACTGCCAATCGCATCGATGACAACGACCGCATGCCGGAAGTACTGATGGCCCATCTGCAAGAGGCGATGGAGCAGCTTTGGGGCCGACGCGAAGTGACCTTCGCGTCGGCGCCCTAGCTCAGCGTTCCCACAGCGACCGAAGGTCATGGCGCCCGTCCGCGGCCCGCATCGCGCTTTCGCGGATCATCTGCACTTCCGCATGTTCCAGGCGCAGCGCGGCAGCGGGCGGCATCCCCTCCATTAGCAGCAGTTGGCTGTGCCGCTGCCGGGAGAAAGCGGTACGCAGCTCGAACGGTGCGATGAGCTTTTCCATCCGGCTCGCTGCGTACCGCAACGTCTCCTCGTCACCATTTGCGAAGAATTGTAAAAGACCGGCATTGCCGAGGAATGTTTCCCAGCCGGTCTTATAATAGCGTTGAAGCTGCGTGATATCCTGGAGCACCACCCACAGCTTCACGCCAAAACCGGGGAAGTAAGCGGCCGCACGCTCCATAATCTCCATATGACCGAGAGTCGCGAACTCTTCCATCATGAAGAGGATCGGCGGACGCGTGCGCGGGTACGGCCCCATTCCTTCAAGCACGGTGCAAGCAAGTTGCACGATGAGCCGCAGCCAACGCGAATGCTTTTCCATGCGGCCAACCGGCAGGCATAGGAAAATGGTCGCGGGCCGGTCGCTGCGCAGCGTGGATAAACTAAAGTCAGATCGTCGCAAGATGCGGCGCAGCATCAGACTGTCGAGAAAGTCCGTCTGTGTTGCTGCCGTGCTGAAAACGCTTCCGCGCTCATTCTGCGGCGTGTTGAGGAAACGGTTCGCGGCGGCGGCCGCAATCCCGCCGAAGCGATCGCCAAGCGCGGCCATGCGGTTGAGCAGCGCCTTAACGGCAACCTTGTTTGCGTCGAAATATTCCTTCTTCTCCTCTTTCGACGCCTCGGCAAGGGCCTTAGCTGCCGCCACCTTCACCGCGTCCGCGAGCGGCTTGTAAGTCAGGCATAGCAGTTCACGCATGGTGACGAGATTGCGCTCCTCCTTTTCCAGCGACAGCACCAGGAGAATGATGCCGGTCAGCAGCGTACGCGCGCTGTCATTCCAGTATTGTGATCGGCTGTCGCCGTCCGAAACAACGAGCGCGTTTGTGATCGATGCGACGTCATCGATCAAAGTGGGACTGTCCGGGTCGAGCTCATCGAGCGGATTGTAGCATGCGCTGATCTCGCCCGATTGACCGAATGGGTCGAGCGGATAAACATCGTGGCCCATCGCCTGCCGGAAAGTTGCCGTGCGAGCCAGCTCACCTTTCGGATCAAGAACCAGGGCAGATCCGGAATAAAGGAAAAGGTTGGGTTCGAGAACTGTCTTGGTCTTGCCGGCACGAGCACCGGCGATCGTCACTATTGGCCGATCGTCGAGATGGCCAATGAATTCGTCGCCCAGTTTGCCGAGAATGATTTGGCCGAACTCAAACCGGTAGCGCAGCAGTTCGCTTGGCGACATCCAGTAATTCATGCGCTCACGGTCGGCATCAAGGCGCGGCAGCAGAACGCCGCGCGGAAGAGCCTTGCCATAGAGTTCCTGCGTCCTCGCATCGAAACCCGGCAGCGTCGGATAGGTCCGCAGCTGCACATCGCTCGCCAAAGTCCGCCACTTCTTCCGTTCACTTTGAAACCACTCGAACATTGTCACCTCCATTGTTGACCGTTCAGCGGTAACCGGCTTGCAAAGGCTCGTCGTTCGGAATGTCCGGGAATGTTCGGTAGCAAGATCTGAATTGTGGTGCCGGCGAAGCGCTGTGCGATTTATTCTTGCCTTCAGTTCCTTGACGCTCAGGCGCGCTCGCGCGTTGCTCATCTCCTTTTGAGAAGCCCCCGGGGCTTGAAAGACGCGGGTTCTATTGTCCCTTCCGCCGCTTGGCCCATCCCTCAAAAAAGACAGAAGCCCTTTCGCTCACGCGAAGAGGGCTTTGCTTTTTTGACCTGACGGCAAGGGGAGGGCCGCGTCGGAACGGCCAATAACGAACCGCATCAAGCCCCGCTGTGGGGCTTCTTTCAAAAAGGAGAAGTATAATGAGCAACAGTCAACCGGTTTTTATCGCCTACAGCGTCAAGGAACGTGAAGGCAAGCAGCCTATCTGGCGGAAGATCGGCGTGGCCTTCGCCCACACCAAGAAGCCGGGCTTCAACATCGAACTTGCGGCCTTGCCTGTCGGTGACCGCATCGTTCTACTCGAGCCCAAGGACGACAAAGCTGAAGTCGAGGCAGATGCCGACAAGGGGGGCGCTCAATGAGCGCCCCTTTTTCACTCGATACGCCTTCCAACATTCGCGACTTGCCAATGCTGAAGCGTCTCAGAGAGTTCTGGCGTCCCTACATGATGGACGGCGATGGTCAGCCGGAGCCGTTCGCATGGGCCGCCAATGGCGGGTACGCCGCTTGTTTCGATCCCAACAGCGGACGCGTCTTTGCGACCATCTGGCACGACGGATACGGGAAATTCCATCCGGTCGTGTTTGTCCCGATACGCTCGGCCATCCGGATCATCCGATATGAGCCGGTGATCAATGTTCGCTTGCGGGCGTTTCCGCGCATCGCGATCGAGCTGTGGCGGTTGAAATGCCACTCGATGCGTGAAGCTCAGGATGAACTCGAAAGGTGCCTTACAATCTGGCGCGTATTTTAACACGCACGCATCAGACTAGATGAAAGAGCTCGCCTAACCAGCGGGCTCTTTTTTTGTCGGAAGATATTCGGGCGGAAAATTCGCGAATGTCTCAGATTACAAATCGTTTCGGTACGGCTGACGGATGTTGAAGCGTAAATTGGGCAAAAGGTAGCGAGTTGTGTTTCGCGTACCGCGAAACCTCGTTTAGGGGCCGCTCGCTATGGCCCCTAAAAACCCAGGACGCATGCGCTCTGCAAAGAAAGTTGAAAATGCCCCGACCCCGACTTCCAAATCCGCGAAATATGCAGCTTAAGCTCAATTTCACCGCCGATGAGCTCGCAAGCATAAAGAGTCGTGCAGAGGCTCTTGGCATGCGGCCCGTACACTTCGGACGGGCAGTACTGCTCGCCGGCGGACATCTTGTCATTCAAACCGAACGCGCATCAAGCGCCACGGGCAAGATCCTCGTTCAGCTCTCCCGGCTCGGCAACAACCTCAATCAGTTGGTGCGTCATCTCCATATGACGAATGACCCGCTGCCTGCCGATCTTGAACCCCTGCTCGCCGATATTCGCGCGATCCTTACAAGGGAGCAGCAACGATGATCCCGAAGATTTCTGGCAGCGGCTCGTCCTTCAAAGGGCTCTCCGATTACCTGATGCACGATCCCAAGGCGCAGACTGATGAGCGCGTCGCCTGGACCCACACGCACAACCTCGCGAATGACTATGTGCCAGCCGCCGTGAACGAGATGTACATCACCGCGGAAAGTGCGGAGTGGCTAAAGCAACAAGCCGGCGTTCGCGCCGGCGGGCGCCCGACCGAAAATCCCGTCAAGCATGTAAGCCTCAATTGGGCTATCGAGGACAAACCCTCGCGCGAGCATATGATCAAGACTGGCGAGGATTATCTACGGCATATGGGTTGGTCGGATCATCAGGTCATCATGGTGGCACACCAGGACAAGCCTTATGCCCACCTTCATATGATCATCAATGCCATTCATCCGGAAACAGGCAGGGCGCTCGACGACGGTTTAGAAAAACGGCGCAGCCAGGAATGGGCACTTAAATATGAGCTGAAGCAAAGTCGCGTCCATTGTACGGAGCGGCTCAAGAATATGGAAGATCGCGAGCAGAATATGCCGCGCAACGTATGGATGGATTTCAAGCCGCACGAGCAGGAATTTCAAAAATCCGAGAAGCAATTCCTCAAAAATCCGGAAATCGAAGAGTACAAACCGGAAAATCGGCACAAAGCAGAGTGGGAAATCTTCAAGCAATATCAACGCGACGAGCGCGATCAATTTATTGCCGAAGGAAAATTGAAATTCAAACAATTGCGCTCCGAAATTTACCGCGAAGTGCACGCGGATTTTCGCGAGCGTTGGGCCGACTATTACAAGGCCGAGAAAAGGGGGACGGAGACCGACCCCGCCCAGCTCTCCGCTGTGAAAGCAAAAATCGTTGCCGATGAAAAAGCGGCTCTAGAACCACGCCGCGAAGCGGCCTGCAAGCAATTGCGCAAAGAGCGTGACGCAGAAAGGGAAGCTTTAAATGCTCAACAGCGGGAGGTAAGGGCCGAATTCAGATCACGGCTCGAAACCGGCATGGATAATTCCGACTTCTTCGTCGGTCTTGCGGCCAAGCGGGACAACAGGAGTGCAGTCCGATCGACGTTTCGTGGGGCTGGTCACGAGACGACCTCCCGGCCGATTGATCCTGTGGAGACGCCGTTCGTTGGCAAGCTCATCGATGCCCGTCTTGAGCCGATTTCCCGAGCGCCGTGGAGACCCGACACCCGAAAGGGCGAAGCCCGGGAAAAGGATGCCGGCGATGTGGCCAAGCGCAGGACGATGGGGGCTGTCGGCGGCGTCGCTGACGGCATCTTCTCTTTCTTGACCAATCTGGGCTCGGCTCGGCCTGAACCGGTGTCTGCGAAGGAGAGGGCGGACCAGTTCCGTGAGGCTGCTGAGAATGCTCTCAAGCAAGAACAGCACCGTGGTCGCGAAGAGGAGGACGCCGCCTGGCGCGAGCGGCAGAAGGTTCATACGCGAGAATGAGCGAGGGGCCGGTCCAGCCACGACCGCGCCCCCAGCGATTTCGGCACCCAAGAGGGAAGAGCTGGACACAGACGCCAGACTTTTCTTGGCCCCGTCTCATGGCGGTTGGCCCGAGGAAAGCACCCAAGCCGAATGCCCAGACTCAGCAATGCCGCCAGAAGACGGAGCGCTATTTGAAATCAATGCCGAGTTTCGCCGCAAACTTGCGGGGCTGCGGTTTCTGCCACGCCACGCTCGCGCGGGAGCCAGGCGCGAAATACGCCATTGGAGAAGAACCGCGCTGAGGGCTCTTCGGGATAGACGTGCTGCTGAGCGACATGCTGAACATCATCGGAGACGGCAAGTGCTCAACGGGCGCCGAGCGCAAAAGTACCGAGGCCTTGAGGCCTGATTATTCGATTGCGTCGCTGAATCTCACTCGTTTAGAATCGTAGTTGGGAATATGTGGGAATGTTTTGCAATGCATACTCCCTGCGAGAGGATTTTTGGGAAGCGCTCATTGCACGCGTGCTAGTCTGTTGCAGGGGTAGGTTATCATGTCAGTCCGCAAGCGCAGTTGGAAGAATGCCGACGGTACGGAAACGACGGTCTGGGTTGCCGACGTGGCCGACGTCACCGGTCATCGCGAGCGGCGCCAGTTCGACAGCCGCAAGGAAGCCGATGCTTTCCGGATCGCCACGGAAGGCCAGATGCGCGCCGGAACGTTCAGGGGTGACGCCGCGAAGTTCACGGTCAAGGACGCCGCTGTTGCTTTTCTTGACTACTGCGAGGGCCGACGCCAGCGACGCGAGCGCATGACGACCAAGAACTACAAGGTGATGGAAGGCCACGTCTACAATTACATCTGTCCAGATCCGAAGCGCCACGAAGGCAAGAAGCGCGTGGCGCGCCTCAAGTTGTTCGACGGCGGCATCGGCGGCATCAAGATGACAAACTTACGGACCCGTGTAGTGACAGATTTTCGGGACCGTCTGCGGGAAGCCGGTGTCACGGTCGTTACCACCCGCAAAATCTTGAGCACCCTGCAACAGATTGTCGGCAACGCCGTCAACCTTGATTGGGTCGCGATCAATGTTGCGAAAGGCGTGAAGGTGATCGGCCGGCGGGACGAGGGCGCCCGAAAGATCGTGCCGCCGAGCAAAGAAGCAATGCGCGCATTGCTGGCAGTTGCCGACCAGGATTTTAGAGTGAAACTTGCGTTCGCCAGCGCGACCGGCGTCAGGGCGGGCGAGCTGCACGCGCTACGCTGGCATCACCTCGATCTTGCCAAAGCCGAGGTGACGATCGAATCCCGTGTGGATTCCTATGGTGAGGAGGATGTCACCAAGACAGCCGCCGGCATGAGGACGATTCCCTTGTCGCAGCAGCTTGTCCTCATGCTTAAGGAGTGGAAGCTGCGTACCAAGCGCAAGAAGGCCGAGGACCTCGTATTCCCGAACAAACGCGGCTGGTACACGAGCCACGACAACATGGTGAAGCGCAAGTTCCTTCCCCTGTTCGACCTCGTTGAGGAAAAGTACAAAAAGGAAAGGCTGAACGCGCCGCCACCCGAGCGCTTCAACTGGCACGCCTTGCGACATTTCGCGGTGTCCTGCTGGATCGAGGCCGACCTCAAACCAAAAACGGTTCAGACCTTTGCCGGCCATAGCAGCCTTCAGGTCACGATGGACCGCTACGGACACCTGTTCAAATCGGACGACCATAACACCGCGATGGATCTGATCGCCGAAAGCCTTTTCAATTCAGGAGCATAGCGAGATTTCGATAGCATGTATGCATAAATTCTCAAAAAGTGTGAATTTTTACCGTCGAAATATATTGAACTCGGCCGCCGGTTGGTATAATATACATGTAGAAATTCACCCTTATTGCGAATTATTGCATATGTCGCCTGCTTCTTCACTCCGTCTGCCGCAGGGTCGTAGCCAGCTCGTTCGGGTGCTGGCCGCCTCCGGCGATGTGATCCACATATCGGACGTGACGAAAGCGCTCGGCATCTCGCGCACCGATGCGGCGAAGAGGTTGGCACGCTGGCGGGAGCAAGGCTGGCTCAGTCGGGTTGGCGCGGGTGCCTACGTGCCGGCCTCCATCGACACCCTCGGCACCGACCGAGTCCTGGATGATGCTTGGGTGCTGGTACCGGCGCTATTCGCGCCAGCCTATGTTGGAGGCCGCACCGCAGCCGAGCATTGGGATCTCACCGAACAAATTTTCAAGGATGTGGTGGTGATTACCGGTCAGGCCATTCGCCAGAAACGTCTGACGCGACAAGGGTTCGAATTCACACTCAAGCACCTTGCTGCCGAGAAGATTTTTGGCACCAAGCCTGTTTGGCGCCATCACAGCAAGGTCCCGACCTCCGACGTTCACCGGACCATCGTCGACATGCTTGATGATCCCTCACTAGGCGGCGGCATTCAGCAGGTGTCAGATTGCCTGAGTGCCTATCTCAAACGGACCGATCGCAGCGATCAGACGCTGATTGAGTATGGTGAGCGCCTCGGCAACGGCGCCGTGTTCAAGCGGCTTGGCTTTCTTGCAGAGCGACGTCCGGACGGCGCATCACTTGTCGAACTGTGCCGCACGCGGCTCACGGCAGGAAATGCGAAGCTTGATCCTGCGCTGGACTGTTCGCGGCTCGTCTCAAGATGGCGGCTCTTCATCCCGTCGACCTGGGCTCGCGGAGACAGTCATTGATCGACAAGCGCGAAATTCTCGCCATCGCAGGACAGACCTCGCTTGGTCCGCATGTTGTCGAAAAGGACTATGTTCTCGGCTGGTTGCTCGCCGGCATCTACGCGCATGAGGAACTCGCCGAAAGCTGGGTCTTCAAGGGCGGTACCTGTCTGAAAAAATGCTTTTTCGAGACCTATCGCTTTTCCGAGGATCTCGATTTTACGTTGCGCACTGAAGCACACCTCGACGAAGCGTTCTTAAAGCGGGTCTTCGCCGAGGTGGCCGCCTGGGTCTATGACGAAAGCGGCATTGAGGTCCCGGCAGATCAGCAAGAATTTGAACTCTTCCAGAATCCGCGCGGTAAGCTCTCATGTCAGGGCAAGATCAGCTACAAGGGGCCCGTTTCACCGACCCGTCCTCTTCCGCGCATTAAACTTGATCTGACGGCTGACGAACGCATCGTCCTGTCGCCGGTGCCAGCCGACATCTTTCATCCCTATTCCGACATGCCTGAAGACGGCATCGAGGTGCTGGCCTACGACTACGTTGAGGCCTTCGCGGAAAAGTTCAGAGCTTTGGCCGAGCGAACGCGCCCGCGCGATCTCTACGATGTCGTGAATCTTTATCGAAACGCTGATTCCCGCCCCGAGCAGCAAGCTTTTATCGACGTGCTGCGCGAGAAGTGCGCCTTCAAGGGCATTGGGCTTCCACAGCTCACAGACCTCGAGCCGCACCGCGACGCACTCGAAGCCGGTTGGGTGCACATGCTCAACCACCAGCTCCCAGCACTGTTGCCGGTTGCTGCCTTCTGGGACGCGCTGCCGGAGATATTCGAGTGGCTCCATGGCCAGGTGATAGCGCCGGTTCTGCCGGCGATGGCCTTGGCGGCCGGCGCGCCGCTCATCCAGGAGCGCATTGTCAGCTTTCCGGCCGGTTCGTTCGGCCAATCCTTTATCGAGACTATTCGCTTTGCCGGCGCCAATCGGCTGCTCGTTGAGATCGACTACCGCGATCAAAAGGGCAAACGTTCGACGCGCGCGATTGAGGCCTACTCGTTGCGACGCTCCAAAGCCGGCGATGTTCTCCTCATGGCGGTACGTGCCGACAATGGTCAGCCGCGCAGCTATCTCATGAACAGCATCCTTGGCGTGACGCCAACGCAGAGAACATTCACACCGCGTTATCCGATCGAGCTCACGCCTTCGGGATTCCAATCCATTCCCGAAACGTCGCGATCGACTGGAATCCCGACTGTTCGAGCTTCGACGCGGCGCCGCTCCATCTCCCGTGCCTCGAGTTCGGGGCCAACCTATGTCTATCGCTGCACGGTTTGCCGAAAACTCTTCGAGCGGAAGAGCCAGGATTCCACCCTGCGACCGCACAAGAATCCGGCCGGCTTCCAGTGCTATGGTACTTACGGGACGTATGTTCGCACAAAATACTAGGTCGACTCCGCATGAGCAAGATTCGCCAATGAATGCATTCGAAGAGCTGTTCGAGATCGCGAAGAAGCTGCAAGCCGCCGTTGCAGCAGGCGATGCTGAAGGCATTTCCAAGCCGTTAAAAGCTTTGGGCGATGCCGCCGAGGCGGTAAAGCAATCTTTCTCCGGGTCCTGGCTCGGCTATCATTCGCGCGTTTATTACGAGGGGCTTAGAGTACCGCCTCCAGGGGCACATTTTAGCCAAGAATGGGGTTTGAAGGACCTCGACTTCACGAGCCTCGGTTCGCGGGGCGCTTGGCGTGAATATCAATTCGATGAGGTGATCGAATACATTTTCGCGAATGCCGCGCATCCAGACATCGAACCGGCGCGCAAGGCGGCGCGCGAGGCCAATGCACTGTTCGACACCTCGAAGTCGGAAATCGAGTCTATCTTAGAAAGCGAGTTGTCGGATCAGGATGATGCGTTCTTAACAAAGCTCAAGACGGATCTTGAGAAAATGGAACCTGCATCAAAGATGGATATCGCGGAACACTGGAGGCCGAAGGGCCAAATCATGACGCGCGATACCACGGCGTTAGGACAAAGGACTCAGGTTCCGCCACATATCGATATCTTGGCTGAGATCGCCGCAATCAATAATTCTTTTGCGTTGTGTCGCGGTGCTGCCGATTTCGCACGAAAAGCAGCCTCGCATCTCGAACGGAAAGGACGCAGGAAATTGGCGACTGATCGCGTTGGGACAAATGTCTTTATTGGCCACGGTCGCTCGCTTATGTGGCGGGAGCTGAAGGACTTTGTGCAGGATCGCCTCGGCCTGCCGTGGGATGAGTTCAACCGCGTGCCGGTCGCCGGCGTGACAAATATTGCACGGTTATCCGAGATGCTTGATGCTGCGGCCATCGCCCTATTGGTGATGACGGCTGAAGACGAAATGGCCGATGGAGCCGTCCAGGCGCGAATGAACGTGGTGCATGAAGCCGGACTTTTTCAGGGGCGGCTTGGCTTCACAAGGGCCATCCTCTTGCTGGAGGAGGGCTGCGCCGAGTTCAGCAACGTGCAAGGGTTGGGGCAAATTCGTTTCCCGAAGGGAAGGATAGCGGCCGCCTTCGAAGAGGTTCGCCGCGTGTTGGAACGTGAGGGTCTCATCACCGGGAAGTAGTCTCCCGAGTACCCGCGCCGGCGACGTCGTATGCGGCGATTTCCCAAACGTGGCGGCTCGCTACCAACTGATACCACGTGTTCCGCGGCACAAAACTGGCACAAAATTTGGGGCACAGCATTGAATTTGTTCAGCTATTATCGAAGGCGATCCATGCTCATAACCTGAAGGTCATAGGTTCAAATCCTATCCCCGCAACCAACTCAGCTTGCGAAGCCCCGGTCCTTGCGGCCGGGGTTTTCGTTTTCGTGAGATCGCCCCGGACATCGATTTTCTGTTCACCTGGCTCCGGGCCATTCGCTTTCGTAACGAAATCATCATGAACTGCTGCGCCGTCGAGGAATCATCCTGCACCAGCAGGATAGTCGCCGGCCAAGAGAGGGGCTGCGGGCTGAACGACGATCCCGGCATCGTCGCAGTGATACGGTTCGTAGTCCTCTCGAGCGTGGTACCGATGCGCTGAGATCCAACCTATCTATTGCGACTCTCATCGCGGAAGCGATTGCGCGCGAAATCGAGGAAGGTGCGGCATGCGTTGGTCAGGCTCTTCTCGTAACGCCAACAAAGGCTGAATTTGAACCGCAACTGGGGGCGAAGAGATATCGGGACAATCCGTGGATCACCGCTGACGGTCGCTCGAAGCAATGTCGCGGCGCCGATGCCATTCGCGACTGCTTCGTGGATCGTGGGTACGTGGTTCGACTGAAGCGCCAATCTGAATTTTATTCCTGCTCTTTTGCACAGGTCTTCAAGCACGTTTCGCTGCAGGAAGGACGAGTCGAAAACCGCCATCGGCAGGTCCTTGAGATCCCTGGCTTCGACGGACTTTCTCCCGGCGAGGCGGTGACCTACGTGGACGCACAGGACCGTCTCGTCTCGGCCGACCTCGATGCTCTGCCATCCGGTTGGAACGCGCCGGTTCTCGAGCATGCCGATGTCGATGGCGCCGGTCTCAAGGAGTTTACGAATGCTCTCGGCGCTTCCTTCTCTCGCCGTGATGACCACCGATGGAAACTGCTTATGAAACTCAGCGAAGATCGTCGGAAAGTAGACCTGACCGTACATCGGCGGAAAGCCGATCTTGATTTCGCCAACCTTCAATTCCGCCGCGGCCTGGATCTCCTCCTTCGCTAGCGTTACCTCGTCGAAGATGCGGGCGGCCCGACGCAAAAGCAACTCCGCTTCGGGGGTTGCGACAACGTTCCTTGCTTGCCGAGCGAAGAGCACTACGCCGAGTTCGGCCTCGAGCTTTCTAATGGCGATGCTGAGCGCGGGTTGAGCAATACGCAACTCCTCCGCGGCTTTGGTGAAGCTGCCGCGGCGCGCCACGGCTTCACAATATCGAAGTGCCTTCAGATCTATTGCCACGATATATGGGCCTCATATTCCTTTTATATTTCTCTTCGGAAGAGGTGAACTGTAGTGTTTCGATGAAAAAAAAGGCAAGGGCGCGCTGTCGATGCAGCGCGGGGGAAACGTTCTGTCCAGGAGGCTGAAAAATGCAGAAAAAGCGCGCTTGGATTGCGCTGATGCTCTTCTCGCTGGCGATGATCAATTACATCGATCGGGTCACCTTGTCGTTTGCCGCCGCGCCGATTTCCAAGGAATTCGAGCTCTCGCCGGTCGCGCTGGGCTATCTGTTTTCATCATTCCTTTGGACCTACACCGTGTTTCTGATCCCCATGGGGATACTCGTGGACAGGTTCGGAGCGAAGCGGATCGCCGGCTACGGCATCGGAATCTGGTCGGCAGCGACCGCACTAACTGGCATGGCTTGGAGCTTTCCGTCGCTGCTCGCGTCTCGGCTGTTGATGGGTGCGGGTGAAGCGACGAGCAACCCGGCCGGTGCCCGAGTCGTTCGCGAATGGATCCCGGCATCCGAGCGAGGGATAACGAATGCCGTCTTCAACAGTGGATCCTATGCCGGACCGGCGCTTTGCGCGCTTGTGGCGGGTCCGATGATCGCGAGCTTCGGCTGGCAGGCCCTATTCTTTGCCGCCGGCGGCATCGGCTTCATCTGGCTCGTTTGCTGGCTCGCGTGGTTCGCCCGCCCTGAGGAGGCTTCCTGGCTCGGCGAAGAGGAGCGCCAAAAGATCCTGAACGAACGCGGTGCCAAGAAGCTCGAGCTCGACGTGACCGCGCCGAAAACCGGACTAATCGGTCTTCTATGCGAAGGTCCTACATTGTGGGGGCTCGCACTCACACAGGGCTGCAATGTCTATTCCCAGTACCTCTTCCTGACCTGGATGCCGAGCTACCTTCAGGCGACGAAAGGGCTCACCATCGCGAAGACGGGCTTCTATGCCGCGATTCCTTACGCAATAGCCGTGTTGCTGTGCATTATCGTTGGGCGCATCAGCGATCGGATATTGAAGGGCGACACAGGCGGCGGAAAGCGGCGCTACATGATCGCCGTGGCGATGCTGCTGGCCGCCGTCATCCTGTTCGCCCCGTTGGTCCACGACGTCTGGATCATTCTTGGTCTCATCGCCATCTCGCTCACCGGCATCGCTTCCACGACCTCGCTGAACTTCGCTCTGCTCAACGATCTCCTCAAGAAGCCGCAGGATGTCGGAGTTGCGATGGGTTTCCTCGTCGTGGGTGGAAATGTCTTCGGGTTGTTGGCGCCGATCGTGACTGGATACGTCGTCGCGAGCACGGGGAACTACGACCGAGCCTTCATCATTGCCGGCGCATTGCTTGTGGTCGGAGCGACCTCGATCCTCACGCTGACGCGACAGCCGATGGGAGACGAGTCCGAGGTGCCGTCGGTCGCCTCGCGCAAGCTGGCGACGGGAGCCTCGAGGCCAACGCATTAATGTAGTCGAATTCGAGTGCCGCCGACCTGCATCGCCTTCGCGAACACATATGGATTGGAATGAAGCCGCTGAGATGATGAAGGAGTCAGAAATGAGGATAGGCTTTGCGGGCCTCGGGCAGATGGGTCGCCCGATCGCACTGAACTTGCTGAAGTCGGCGGCAGCCATGGTGGTCACAGACCGGACGCCGAAGTCATTCGCTGAGTTCGAGACTAGGGGTATCCGTGCCACGACGGATAAAGCCACGATCTTCGATGCCGACGTCATCTTTCTTTGCTTGCCCAGCGACAAGGCAGTGGAAGAGTTCGTCACCGGAGAGGGAGGGCTGTTGGGCCGTTCGCGCGCCGGCCAGATCGTGATCGATTTGAGCACGATCACCTACAAGACGACGATCTCGATCGCCGAAAGTCTCGCAGACCGTGGCGTGCATTTCTTGGATGCCCCGGTCTCCGGAATGGAGGCGCGAGCGATCGACGGCACGCTCACAGTCATGTGTGGAGGCGAGCGGGACGTGTTCGAAAAAATCACGCCGCTGTTGGACCGCATCGGCAACAAGATACTCTATATGGGCGGCGCCGGAAGCGGCCAGCTCACGAAGCTCATCAACCAGCTTCTGTTCGACATCAACGCCGCGGCGATTGCAGAGATATTGCCGATGTCGAAAAAGCTGGGTCTCGATCCAGATCTCGTTGGAGACGTGGTCAACAGCGGCACCGGTCGTAGCTACGCTTCAGAGTTCTTCATCCCTCGAATTCTCAAGGGGCATTTCGGCGACGGCTACCCGATGAAGCACGCCTACAAGGACCTGATCAGCGGCGCCGAATTGGGTGCCAATCTTTCGATCCCCATGCCAGTTCTGGCCGCGGCGACCGCAACCTATCAGACTGCTCTGCTCAGAGGGCACGGAGACAAAGACAAAGGAGGCATGGTGACGGTTTTCGAGGAACTGCTCGGAGTGAGCTACCGGAGCCAACGGGGCGTGTCCAAGGTTTCAGGAGCAGTTTGACGTGACTGATCACGGCTTGGACAACGGACTTACCAACTACGGAGATCGGGATTTCGCTCGGTTCCTGCGTCGTTCGTTCGCGCGTTCGATGGGCATCTCCCGCGACATGCTCGACAAGCCGGTCGTTGGCATTGCGATGACACCCTCCGGCTTCAACAACTGCCACCGATACATGCCGGAGCTGGTCGAGGCGGTCTCGCGGGGCGTGCTCGCGGCAGGCGCGTTGCCTCGGCCGTTTCCCACCATCTCTCTGGGGGAGGTGTTTCTCAATCCGACCAGCATGATGTACCGCAACCTCATGGCGATGGACACCGAGGAGATGATCGGTGCTCAGCCTATGGATGCGGTCGTGCTCATCGGCGGCTGCGACAAGACCGTTCCGGCGCAGTTGATGGGTGCTGCTTCGGCCGGCCTGCCGGCGATTCAGCTCGTCACCGGGCCGATGATGACGGGTCGGCATAAGGGGCAGCGATTGGGCGCGTGCACGGACTGCCGCGGTTTCTGGGCGAAATATCGTGCAGGAAGTGTCGATGAGGACGAGATCAAGACTGTGGAAGGCCGCCTCTCGGTAACCGCCGGAACCTGTGCCGTCATGGGCACGGCATCCACCATGGCGTGCATCGCCGAGACGCTCGGCATGTCATTGCCTGGTACTGCGGCGATCCCTGCCGTACTTGCGGACCGCCTGGTCGCAGCGGAAGAGACCGGGAAGGCCGCTGTTCGCCTGATCAGCAGCAGGATATCTCCGCGGGACGTCATCACTGAGAAGTCAGTCGAGAACGCCTTTCGTGTGCTGCAGGCAGTCGGCGGCT
>Ga0209233_1000235_pt1 | contig 94254 bp, 74 predicted proteins | sample AraplaCL_Cvi_mCL_FD_184269 | JGI IMG/M metagenome (GOLD analysis project Ga0209233, IMG submission 184269) | Arabidopsis root microbial communities from the University of North Carolina, USA - plate scrape CL_Cvi_mCL (SPAdes) (version 2) | ecosystem: Host-associated > Plants > Roots > Endosphere...
GCCCACCGACGAGACGGACCGTTTTCGAGCAGCAACCATCGAGGACCTTCTGACGGGAGCAACATTCGCCGTAAATTAGCAATGCATTACGGAGTTAGTATTTTCATGTGTAGTGCATTGGCTTCGGTCTGGATTTCACCATAAGCACCTCGCAGCATGAGTGGCAATCACCATCAGCCGGCTTTCTTTTGCAACACAGATACCACCGGGCCGGCGGTAAAGGATATAGCCCCCCTCTCTGCGCGGCCCCGCTATGATGGGATCAAGCGGCACTCAAAGGTGACACGTGAGCGCACAGAACGCGCCGATAAATCGTCCAATAAAGCTCATGGCTCTCGGCGAAGTGAGGACTGAGACAGCATCAACAAGCCGAGGTGCCCACATCGGACGGAGGCGCCGGCTCGGCAAACGTGACTCGTGCGTAACAACCATAGGCAAGGCATGCTAATTGGCGCGCGATACAACAGCGCCGATTACAACGTAGTCGACGATCATGCTACCTGTCAGAAACAGGCAGCATGACACAGGCAGGATTATGTTGAATAAACAGGAGGCCTGCTGTCTATTGAACCACCTCGACGATGGTGTGTGTGCGAGGATCAACGAGAACGACCTCATTGTTCAGAACAGTGTAACGGTACTTGGTTACTCCATATTCCGGTGGAACATCGTAATATTGCACGCCCTCCTCAGGAAGCACGGCCCCAACTGCGACGCGATCCTGATATACAATCGACGGCCGCTTCTCTCGTACGACATAGTCGTGGAAGCGGGGGCGCTGATCAATTCCCAAAAGCCCATTCACCCCGCCGGTTACAGCACCAACCGCGCCACCAACCACGGCACCAACGGGTCCGGCCTGACGATTACCCTCGTCTGCGCCATTCTGGGCTCCGCCGATGACGCCTTGCGCGTAAGCGCCAAGCGGCATCAGCGCTCCGATTGCAAGAGCGCCCAACAATACGCTGATTTTGCTTGTCATTGTTCCGTCTCCTTGACGAACTCGTGAGGGTCCAACCGCGTTGGACTATGCTTATCGAACGCAGTCGATCTGTGATTGTTCCGATTTTCGGCCTCAGGCTCGCAAATCGAGCCATTGAAGATGGCGTGGACCTGATTGCTGTCGAGCGGCCTAAGGGGCTTGCCAATCGATATTGTCGGTCATCGCCGTCTCGTCGGCCGATTGGTGGTTTTATCAGGCATCCGCTAGAGAATCGGTAGACGAATGACCACAGATGTTCCCTGCCCTTCGCAGCTCTCGACGCAGATCGTACCGCCATGTGCGGCGACAATCCGCGAGACCTGTGACAGACCCATTCCGGTACCTTCCACACCTGTTGCGTTCGTTCCACGCCGCCTCGGCATGAACACCTGCTCGATCTCGTCCGCCGGAATGCCGATGCCTCTGTCGGAAATCGAGATGGTCGCATGGTCGCCTTCCAGGCGGCACGATAGAATAACGGGCTCGATATCGGCACAGGTTGAAAACTTGACCGCATTTTCCAGGAGATTGATGATAGCAATATCCATCATGTCACCATCTGCGAGAATGGATATCTTGTTACATTCCGTGTCGATTTCGGTCCGGATTTCGCCTTGAAGGAGATCACGCGCGCGCATGGTTGCTGCCTCGACGATGCTGGCGAGCGACATTCGAACAAGCTCTGGCTGAAAAGATGACCCTTGAAGCCGCGCGCGAGAGAGATTGACTTCCAGAACCTCAACCAACCGCGCGATGCCGCGGCGGGCACGCGCAAGGCGCTTCTGATTGACCAGGTCATCCTTGGCAAAACTCAATCCGATGTTATCGACGTGAGTTCGAACGGCCGCAAGCGGCGTTCGATACTGATGTGAGATTACCTCCATGAAGCGGACCTGATGCTCCTGTGAAGCCAGTTCCGCAGCGAGCGCCGCCTCGGCAACTTCTCTCGCCGCCGCCAACTCCTGCGTCCGTTCCTCAACCATTGCCTGGGCACGCTGCTCGGCTCGTTTTGCGGCAGCGAGGGCTGCATCGCGCATGGTGTGATTGAGCGCTTCTGCCGCGCGCAAGCGAACGCCGAGCGCAGCGGTCAGCAGAATAGTCTGTACGACACAGGCGACTGCATAAATGTGGGAGACCCAGTTTGGTAAATCAACAAAACCACCACGCTGGGCAAAGGTCGCAATGACACCGCACCAGAGGACAAGATAGGCGATAGCTCGCAAACGCGTTGCAGAACCGTTTTCATCGGCCGAGTAGATGCCGTAGAGCATGATAAGGGTTGTTACGCCGATACTGGCAACATTGCCGAAGGGCACGAAAGCCATGTTCGCCCCCAGGGCCGCACAGACGACGCCTATCAGGCCAACACCGGAAGCGGCCATCAGCAACCGGTGGAGTATGGGAGCTCTTTTGCGAAGGTCAAATATGCTGTCCCCTGCCAGCGGGCCCGCCGCAAGGCCCAGCCATGTGGTGCCGGCAGTGTAGATGTCGTTGCCCAGTCCCCCGTTCTGAAACAGAAACAGCCGCGAAAAGCCGAGCGTGCCGACGTAGACAAGCATGGCGACGAAGGTCGCCGCGGCCAGAAGCAGGTAATGCGGCCTCCTGTCGAAGTAGAAAAACACGAACTGGATGACAATCAAGACCGCCATGCTGCCGAACCATAGGCCGGCCGCTACCGCTGTTATCGTGGTGCGACGGATGTGTTCTTCTTGCGAATAAAGTGCGATGTCCGTCGTCAGCGTGGAATTGACGGCAGCCAATCGGATATAGACCAGAACCGGCTCGCCCGCGACTAGGTCCAGCGGCACGGAATTATCGAGACCGGATACGCCATCGGCAGGTATTGGTCGATGATCTCCCATTGCAACATGAACGAAGTCCGATGCCGTCACGCTGGAGCGATCCTTGCCGATATAGAAGTCGACGAGGTCCAGAAAGTTGGGAGACAGGGAAAGCAGGGCTGGTCGGGATCGATCGTTTTCCACCGTCAGCCGCAGCCAAATTGCGTCCTTCGTATAGCCCGGATTGATGCTTCGACCCCTGACCGGGCGAAACCGAGCAGGGTCCATCGCAAGAACCTGATCGAGGCCGAGCTTGCGTGATGGATCGTTCAACTGCTTGATATCGGATAGCAATCCGCCGTTGCGCTCACCCTGCATTGCATGGGTGACGACCAGCAGAAGAAAGAACGCGATCGGAATGAGAAAATAGATGCTGGTAAGGCGGAATCCGGGCGACGGCACCGGTTGTTTCTCCTGGTTCGACATGGCAGACAGACGCAGCTGGGAGGGCCTCGATCGAAGCACTTCTCCGGCTGCTCTATGATCGCAATTTCCCGTTCCTTTCAAGATCTGATCTGATGAAATTCCCTGCTCGAATTCTCCTGGTTGAAGATGATAACGACTTACGCGAGGGCTTGGCAGACTACCTGCGGGTGGGTGGCTTGCACGTTTCGGAGGCCAACTGCGGGATGGCGTTCCAAAGAGCAATGCGTTCCGAACACTTCGACGTGGCGATCCTCGACGTCAACCTAACGGACGCAAGCGGCTTTGAACTTGCCGCGAGCATAGCCAGGGATCGCGAGCGCATGGGCATTATCATGCTGACGGCGCGCACTCGTCAGTCGGATCGCCTTCGTGGCTATACCGAAGGCGCAGATGTCTATTTGACCAAGCCCGTGGCGGCCGAAGAGCTGCTTTTGGCGGTCCGCAATCTGGTGCGCCGGATAGATCCCTCCGAACCGGCGCCCGTAAAGCCGGCGCAGCTTAGCTGGAAGCTCAATCTCCGCATGCGCAGGCTGAGTGCCTCGGATGGCAGCAGTATAGAACTGACCGGGCGAGAAGTGCTGCTGGTGGAGCAGTTTGCCGGAAGGGACGGGAAGCCCATAACGCGCCGTGTCCTTTCCGATGCGCTTCACTATGGCTCGGCGAATGCTGAAAGTCGCGGACTTGACGCTGCCCTGAGGCGCTTCCGCCAGAAGATTATCGATGCCGGCCTGGAGCCACCTCTGGTGAGTATTCAGAATATCGGAATCCGCTTCACGGACCCCCTCGAACTGGCATGAAGCGAGCTCGAAGGTCTGGCCGCTTCCGCTCAGCGACCACCCGAAGTGACTTTGTTCAAGGCATTGACCGCCTGCTCGAGGCCCTTCCATGACAGTGGAATAGCGACGACTGACGCGCTCGCATCGGCGAACCTCAGATGTCCCTGCTGCTTTTGTTGCTCCCACTCCGCGACAATCTTGTCGCTGAGTTGCGCGTTGGCGATGCATCCACCGCCGACACAGGCTTTCCAAACCAGATCGACGCCCCCCTTCTCGTCGGGGCCGGTCTTGCCATTACCCGAAACATGGATCAGCCCGGGAAGCGATACGTTGACGGGCAAGACAGCCGTCAACGTCAGTGTATCTTTCTCGGGCAGACGCGCGATTGCCAGTTGCGTGAGCGGTTGTTGCTGGCCCTGAACCTGCACGGATTGAGCGACTTCGCAAGTCTTGTCTCGCGTGCGTCCTGCCTGTTCCGCGGTGGTGGTCCTTGCTTCCGGCGGCACAGCAACGCAACGCAAGACCCAGTCACCATAGGTGGCGCTGGTTACGGTCGGCTCCGAAAGGACCTCCTGTTTGGCAGCCGAAGCCTTTTCCTGACCAATGGCGGGAAGCGCTGTCAAAGCAAGCGCGAAACAGACGAGATTTCGCGTACCGAGTAGAGAAGCCAAGTGAGTCATCAATATTGTTTCCGTTAAAGGGAATATGTAGCGAACTCGCACATTCTACAGAGTTGGATCGACATCAAAACTTCGCCGAAAGCCGCAGGTTGAAGCGATTTTCCGAGCCGATGTTGGTTGCCTCGCCATGTGCGTATTCGAACGCAAGCGAAGCGCCGCCGGCGCTACCATTCTCTGAGACGTTGAAACGAAGACCCGCACCGAAGCTCGCTGCACGGCTGATGCCCTTCTCTAACGCGGTCGGTCGCTCGAGCTTGGTAATGCCAGCGGCGGCGAATACATACGGTGTTACTGAGCCAACCATCGTTGGCGTGATTGCAATTCCCGGCAAAACGGCTGGGAAAGCCATCTCCGTCCTCATCGCCGCACCGGTATCTCCCTGCATCGTTCCGCTGTCGAAGGCCGAAAGCCAGTCGAACCCACCGAGCCCAAACTGTTCGGACGCCGGCAATGCTTGACCGAACGAGAATTGCGCCTTACCCGACACGGAAAGTGCAAGCTGCCCTTGCATGAAACTCTGATTATAGCGACCAGTCACGTCCAGCTTGGCAAAGTCGGGCTCTGCGCCATCACGCGACAGCGGCAACCGCAACGTGCCGTGCCGCGCTCCGAATGCATCAAGACCGAATGATGCGGTCGCGCTGCCGGAAACGGTTGCGCCCCAGGGCGTGAAGACGTCCGTGGCTTGCGTCAGACGCAGGACGCGTAGTTTGTCGCTTGTGAAGGGAGCGGTGAAGCTGCCAAGGGCGAGTTTCTGATTTTCTTCAGCGATATCGAAGGTCACGATGGACGTGGTGTTGAGGTCGCGTGTGCGCAACCAATTGTAACCCGTCCTGACTGAGAAGCGCTGGAAGTCGTCGCGCATCGTGTAGGCAAGATCCGAGGTGGGATGCGTACGGCTGTCCACACCTTCCAAATTGAGCCACAAGCCATCGAGCCCAAGCGGCACGTTCACGCCGAGAACCATCTGGCGGTTGCGTGGATCATTGGCGAAGAGATTGCCGCCGTTAAAGCCGGGATAGCCGGAAAGTCTCGCATAAACGATTTCGCCGAGCCCGAACACGCTATTGATATCGAGACCGAATGTCGTGACGAACGTTCCAAGACGGTCCGACAGGCCGTTATCGGTTGCGATGCTCGTCGTGACGGGCTTATACTTGCCGTCGACAACAATGATCGTGGAACCGGGTTTATCGCCAGCTTTCAACGTGGACTTCAGAACAACCCCAGGCGTGTCTCCCGCAAGGAGCAAGCGTCGCTCCAGATCCCGCTGCGTAACGGAGGTCTTGCCGATCAAGGGATTAAGGATCGCCGCTATCCTCGTGCGTACTTTCTCAGAAAGAGCCGAGACGTCGATCGCTTCGACATAGCCGTCCGTCACGAGGATCTTGAGTGGCATACCGTCGCGCACCGTCTGCGGCGGCAAGGTGACGCGCACCAAGACGTAACCCGCGCGCGCATAGACCGCCTCCAGATCACGGGCGGCGGCAAAAAGCGCCGCACCGGTCACGCGCTTGCCCTTGAGCCGCGCCTCAATCGAGGCGATCGATTTCGTAAGACCCTTTGTCGCACCTTCCACCTGAAGGGCGGATATTTTGACGGAGAGTTTTTCGGCGCCAGCCGGCGCCTCCGGTCCGCCGCCAACCGGCAGATCTATGCCGCCGCTCACAGAACGCAATACAGGCGGCGCATAGGTCGGTTGGACAATCTGTCCCGCAGTCTGAGCAATTGCCGTAGAGCCGCAAAGACCAAACAGTCCGACCAGCGATGCGAAAAGCGCGGCCGACTTAAACTTCCAATGATAATTCAAGTGATTGTCCCTGTCTCGTTGACGCGAAAGAACGGCAACATGCGCAATTTTCGGCAACAATCTGCAGATTGCGCTTGTTCAGCCACGTCCAATTCGCCTTGATTTTCAGTTGGCTTCTGCCGATTCTTCGCTGTTGTCCGATGTTGACTTTCCTGGGGGTTCAGGAAGTACGGAGCCGCCGAGTGCGGGAGTAAAGGTCGGAATGAGTGTCGCGATCGATTGAACTCCTGTGATCGGGAACGAGCCGATCAGGGGCCTGTCGGGTTCGGGATTTACCTGTGTCGCTGCACCGAACACGGTCAGCTTACCTTCGACATAGGCAATGTCGTAGTTTTCGTTACCGAGCGTTCCCTGGGTGATTGCGTAGTTGCCTGCAGCGGATTTCGCGCCTGCCGTTGTCGCGAGGGTGCCGAAGAGCGTGTCGCCGTTGATCAGTCCAATGGCCGTATATGTGAGCAGCGGATTTGGCTGGTTATAGGCTCGAGACACGTCATTCGCTTTAACCGTTAGGGCGCGCGGAGTTACCGAAAGCTTGCCACCCACGTAGGTGATTGCATAGTTCCCGTTGATCAATGAACCCTGCGAAATGGCGTAGGTACCAACACCCGAGAGGTCATTGGCCGCCGTTTCCAGATTGCCCTCGAGCAGGTCGCCGTTAATGAGGCCCGTCGCGGTGTAAGTCAGTGCCGGATTTGCATCGCCATAGATCCTCGACGCGTCGTTGGCCTTGATCGTGATGGCGCGAGGCGTCACCGTCAGGTCGCCACCCAAATAGGTGATCAGGTAGTTTCCGTTGGCCAACGTCCCCTGCGAGATGGCGTAGGCGCCAGCGCCAGACGTCGAATTGGCTTCCGTCGTCAGGTCACCAGCAAGCCTATCGCCATTCACCAGACCTGCGCCGCTGACGGAATAGGTCAATTGCGGATTCGAGTCGCCATAGACGCGAGACAAGTTATTCGCGCTCACGGTGATTGCACGCGGTGTTATCACCAGATTTCCCGCCGTATAGGTGATTGCATAATTTTTATTGGCCAACGTTCCTTGAGCGATAGAATAGTTACCAACTGCCGATGACAGATTGGCATTCACCAACAGTTTACCAGTGAGCGAGTCGCCATTGACAAGACCTGCGCCACCAACCGTATAGCTGAATAGCGGATTGGCATCACCATACGTCCTCGACATGTCATCTGCTGTTACAGTGATAGTGCGTGGCGTCACTGCCATGGTGCCATTGGAGTAAACCAGCTTGTAGTTGCCACCGGCATCCCCGAGGAGCACACCTCCAGACGCAGATGTGCTGTAGTTGCGAGATACTCCTGACGTCGAGGTTGCCGACGTCTTGACCATCACACCGGATAGAGAGCTATCCGTCTGTCCATTTTTCCAACCGGAAACCGTGTAACCAAGATCGGTGGGTGTGGTGTCACCGTAGATCATCGATCCATTGTCTGCCTTAACTGTCAGCGTCGCTGGAATAATGTTGATGCTGCCCGGCAGGTACACCACGCGATAGGTTTGATTGGTACCCGTCACATAGTTCGACGGTCCGCTCACGAGACTGACGTCATACTTTCCGACATTGGATAACGACGTCGCGGTTGTGGTGAACTGCGGCAGACTCCATTTGGATTTATCGGTAGTGCCGAAAATCTGAGCCCATGATTTTCCGTAGAGAGACGAGGTTAAGTTCGAGATATTGTCGCCGTAGGAGAAGTTGCTCTCATCAGGTTTGACTGTCACGACCCTTGATAGAAGATAGAGTTCCGGGTAGTAGCCTGCGCTCGACGGTACCCAATCGGCCAGGAAATTCCAGCCGGCGGCGGTCGCGCGGATATAGAAAGCGTTGGTATCCTGGAACTGTGCGGTCGTTAGACCGGTTGGCTGGGTAAAGCCCGTTGCGTTCGCTCCCACGCCAAGTGCCGTACCAGTCGTGTCGATATCCCAATAGCTGGCGTAAATGGCGCTCTTCTCGGGGGCACTGCGGGCGGTATCACCGATCTTTCCGACGAGGCCGCCAACTGCGGACGTGCCGGTAACCCGACCGACCGCGTAGGAGTTGGCAATGGAAGCCTTCGTTTTGTCCCAGATTTCTTTGTCATTAATGCCAACGAGGCCACCGACGCCGACATCCCCCGTTACCGAGCCCGTAGCGTAGGCTTGGGCTATTTCTCCGTTATTCTTACCGACAAGGCCGCCGGTACCTTGGCCACCCCGTCTACCCGTCACAGTGCTGGTGGAGTTGGATAGTTTCACGAAGCCATCCGCGCTACCGACGAGACCGCCGACTGAGTTGTTGCCGGTAACCTGCCCTTCAGTATGGGATTTCGACGCGATACCCTGATTGGTGATCATGCCAATCAGGCCGCCGACATTATCGTTACCGGTAACGGTGCCGGAAAAGGACGACGTCGAGATGATCGAACCGGTGTCAACGGTGCCGGCAATGCCGCCCACATTGTTGCTCCCGGTGATGCTGGCGTTGACGAGATGAACGTTGGAAATCGATCCGAATCTAAGGCTGCCGAACAGACCGACATTGCTATCATTGGGTGCGTTAATGGTCAGATTGGCGATCTTGTGTCCCAATCCGTTGAAGTCACCGTTGTCCGTGAGCGTATCGACTACGGCCGACGTATAAATCTTGCCTGAGGCGTCGATGTCATTCGCCAGAGCATATTTACCCCTCTTAATCTTAGAGAAGTCGGCCATCGATCGAACGAGGGTATAGGCGTCGCTGCGGATCTGTAGCGTCGAATTCGCACCGGGAAGCGAGATCGTCGCACCTTGGCCAAGGTACATGCCACTGTTCCAGGGATCATATTGCAGATCTAGGCCCGAGCCATCGCCGGTTGCTGTGATGCTTCCGTTGATGTAGAGCCCAGAGGCGGCATTCAGCTTCAGTTTGGTCGATGCTGACCAGGTGATGTTGCTGGCAACCGTTATGTTGCCCTTCTGTGAACCGCCACTTCCGGTGGTGATCTCTACATTTGCTAGAGACAGCGCAGCCGTCAGCGTGTCAACGCTGATCATGCTGTCATTACTGTTTGGTATAAATCCGGACGATGAATTACCGGCATTTGCCGTGATCAATACATCATAGGGATCAAGCAGCAAATTGCCAAAGGCGCCCCCCTTTGAAGACAGGTCGGCTGTTCCATTGTAGGATAGCACTGCCTTGCCAGAGACTTCGGCATTGCCGCCGGCCCCGCCTGCCGCACCGCGCGCGGTGATCAGTCCGTCGAATGCGGTGGTGTTGTCGGACCACACGACGACTGTGCCACCATTTCCGCCCTCAATGGCGTCGGCACGAATGGTCGTCCGGCGGTCGACACTGGTTCGTTCAGCCTTCTGCGTGCCGGCTTTTCCTTGCCAATCACCGCCAACCTTGACTGTCCCACCACCCGCAGCTCCGGACGCATCGACAACAGCGCCCTTCAATGCGATGTCTTTGCCAGTGATTTTGACCAAACCACCCCTGCCCTTGTCGGCGGTGGCATTTACCTTGCCCGCGACATTGACTGCGCCGCCCTCGCCGCCACCGAGAATGATCGCCCCGTCTCGTCCTTCGACAGTCCTTGCCTCCACCGCACCAGAGAGGTTGATTGCACGCCTTGCTGTATCGCGCGCTGTTGCCGCCTGCATGACGACCACACCGCCGTCGGCGATAATCTTGCCGCTGTTTTCGATAAGCGCACCATCTTTTTCCGCGCCAGCCTTCGTTGGCACAGCAACCTGCATAAAGCCATCACCGGAGAGGTCGAGCGCGGCACGCTCGCCCGAACCAATCCCCACCTTGCCAAGTGGTACTGCCACCAACCCGTCATTGCGCACCGTGCCACCAAGGAGCGCAGCGTAGCCGCCGCGGCCGACGCTGATGATACCTTCGTTGGAGACGCCGGCCGAGGCGCCATTACCGTTAAACTGCAGACTTCCTCTCAGAAAATCTTCGTTGGAAATGGCAAGCGTCGAGGCGACAAAGCCGCCCCCTACCTTCACCGTCCCGTTCGGGGTAATAGCGATCCCGTTTGGGTTGAGGAGATAGACCTGCCCGTTGCCGGTCAGCGAGCCCGCAATTTCCGAGGTCGCGGCACCCGTTACCCGGTTGAGGATCGCCGATGACGTACCGGGCTGCGAGAAGTTTACGGAGTGCCCGTTTCCGATGGAAAAACCGTTCCAGTTCACGATGGCCCTGTCGGAGGTCTGTGTGACTGTCATCGCCGTGCCGCTCATATCAATGGCAGCGGAGCCGGATATGACTGCTCCTCCTGTTGGCAAAACGTCTTGGGCGAAAGCCGGATACGCAATGAGGGACGTCGAGGCAAGAAGCGACAAGGAGAGGCGAAGTATGCCTTTGTTTCCGATGGAAGAGCCGTGAAACTCAGTTCTTCTAGTCTTGTTCGCCATTCCAAGTGTCCCCCGACGACATGATGAAAGACGGATGCATCAGATTGCATACCGGCCATAAGTTTTGGTCCGCCTGATTGAAACCCTGGTGCTTCGCTCGAAGCAGGGAATCAATCACGACGAAAATCGCATCGATCCCTATCGCAGGGGATATTTGCCGGGCCAGGAACGAAATGCACCAGATGTAACGAGATGTAACAAACTGCGTGTCATTTGAGCAACGCGAGCAGAAATTGAGCGAAGGCCTGAGCGGGTGGCAAGGGACAACGGTCCGACAATCTTTCCCCACAGGGGCGTCGCCTGAAGCATAGAAAGCGCCAAACGTTCGCAATCCATGTTTCAATCGGGCTTAATCGGGTTGATTTCGTCCAGATGAATATTGAGATGCGACGAGGTTTGCGATGATCCGCGCTTCAGTTGCTTGCGATGGCGACGAAAGAGGCTGACAATCGGACCGGATCACGCCAGGCGCTCGTCCCCGCACTACCCAATGCGGGCTCTTCGAGCAATACGGGCGCTCATGGAGCCGCGGAGCCGGCATCCGCATGCGCTCGCCGATGGGTCTCACTTGCCTAGTGGTTCCGCGGACGGTGAAAAAAGAGAGGAAGCGTCGAACAGACGATCGATGCTGGCACCAATTGGCAGCAGGAGTAGCTAGGACAATCCATCGACCAAGACTGGAGGAAGCAAAGATGCTCGCGATTACCATTGTTCTCACTGAAGGATTCTCCGACTGGGAGATCGCCACATTAGGCGGCGCAGGCCGAGCTTTTTACGGCGCAAACATACGCATCACTTCACCGTCAGGTGGTCCAATCCACTCAGCTGCGGGTATGACGATTGCGAGCACGCCAGTCTTTCGTGCGCCGGAAAATGGAGTTGTGGTCGTTTGTGGCGGGCCTCTATGGGAACACGATTCAGGCCCTGACCTCGCGAACCAGCTCCACATTGCATATGCGAATGGATGCGCCGTTGCTGGAATATGCGGAGGCACCATAGCACTCGCTCACGCAAAGCTTTTGGACCAGGTGCGTCACACATCGAACGGACCTGGCTACCTTCGAAAATTTGCTACAGCCTATGCAGGGGCGGGCCATTATTTGGACCAGCCCTTTGCCGTCCAGGACCAAAACATCATCGCGGCCCCGGCGCCCGCACCCGCCAGCTTTGCCAGCGAGGTACTGGTTGCAGCGGGACTTGAAGCAGCTACAGCGAGATAGATTCGAGAGATGCTTGCCCGAGAGCACATGCTCTAGCTCAAACTGTAAACCTGCGTGGGGTCTCAATGCCGATGGGCAGCTCTCCGTGGCGACCAACATATGAGGGCAGAAAAGAGCATCTAGTTTTAATAGTATGATGCAAGGCGCGTCGGTCTCGGTCAAGGCGGCGCGATCGCTGCTACTTTGTCAGCAAACGCTGGTCGTGCGGACTCCCGATACGGGCAACGGCGCTCTCAAGCGTGAGCATGCCGCATGATGGATCTCTCTTTGATGGGGAATATTCATAACAGAGCCGTCAGGCGCAAAAGTGTCGGTCGCAACGACTACAACAAAACCGCCGCAAAGAGTGGAGCCGTGCATGTCTCAAACAGAGGGAGTTGGCGCGCGTACAGGAACTCGGCTTGATTCATTGTGTTCCGTTGTCAATATTTGCAGCATCTTGACGAAGCGTTCGGCTCCTTTTTCGCCAAGGGGAGCTAAAAGGCGGAGTTGACTTTCCCGCACCTTGTCGGTGATCGCATCGAGAAGAGCAAGTCCGTCTTTCGTCGCGGAGAGACGTCTGGCTCTCTTGTCGGCGGGATCGACCTCTCGCAAGATCAACCCCTGCGCTTCAAGTCTTTCGACGCATTTGGTGATCGACGATCTGTCCAGAGCGGAACGTTCCATCAACCGGGTCTGATCCATGCCTGGCTCATGGGCGATCAGGGACAGGGCGCCCCACTGTGCCGTCGTAAGGTCGAAGCCCTTGGTTTCCTCTAGAAAAATGCCGATCGCGATCTGATTGCATCGACGGATAAGGAATGCAGGTAGGTTCAGTATTTCATCGAGCGGCAACATGAAAATGCAGGTCCTCGTTTCCCGGTGGCTTCGGTGCGTGCGGCCCCATGCTTCCGCTAGATCGCAAGCAAATCATTGGGCCGCTGAAATTCAGTCCTAAGAATATCTGTATTAAGCAGCTCGCCGCGTCCAGATGGATTGGCGTCCCGGCGCGACAAAAATGTCAGTGGCCAGGAGTATTGGGGTGCGTTCGGGCGCAGACGAGCATCTATCTGAAATTAGTTGACTTACTGAATTTCAGCATGGAGAATATATGGATTGGATACTCTCCGTTCCTGGCCGCTCCGGCCGGTTCCTTTAACATGGCTTTATGATGACCTCCCCTCCTGCTCCGACCCTTGGCTCCGAAACATCTCCTGGTTTTACCACCCAGCCACACTCGCCATTCCTCAAAATCCTGCGAGGTCTGATTGCGCCATTGACCGCCGTGATCCTGGTTCTTGGGTTTGTCGGGCTTGCCACGGTGAACTGGGGGAAATGGACAACTCTTGCGGCAACGCAAACAACGGATAATGCCCAGATCCGTGCACAAACGAGCCGTCTGGCGAGCCGCATTGCCGGCACCGTTCACTACGTTGCCGTTCAGGACTTTCAACGTGTTCATGCGGGTGACCTGCTCATCGAGCTTGATCCGACCGACTACAGAATTGCCGCAGACCAGGCAAAGGCCGGTGTGGCTGCCGCCGAAGCGTCCCTTGCCAATCTCGACAATCAGCTCGCGCAACAGCGGATCACGATCAAGCAGGCAGAGGCGCAGCGCGACGCCGCGGCAGGCAAGGAACTCCAGGCCCGGCTGGAGAACGATCGACAGCAAAGCCTGGTGCAAACAGGAAGCACGTCCCGGCAGATAGTCGAGCAGGCGATCTCGGCATATGTCACGGCGCAGAGTAGCCTGCGGGCGGCCGAGACGGCCATTGACGCCCAGAAACTGCAGTTGACCATTCTCGGTGTGATGCAGCAGCAGCGCACTGCGGAACTGGCCGCGGCGCGCTCTGCCCTGGAAGCCGCGCAAGTGCGCCTGGGCTACACACGGGTTGTCGCGCCATTCGACGGCATTGTCGGCGAACGCCAGATCCAGGCCGGCAACTATGTCGGCATCGGCACCAGCCTCATTTCGCTCGTGCCCCAGGCGACAGTTCATGTCATTGCCAACTACAAGGAAACGCAGCTTTCCCGAGTTGTTCAAGGCCAACCCGTCGAGATTGCGGTTGACGCGCTGCCGGGCTTTGCCTTCAAGGGCCATGTCGAGCGGGTTTCGCCGGCGAGCGGCTCGCAATTCGCGCTCCTGCCCCCTGACAATGCCAGCGGCAATTTCACCAAGGTGGTTCAGCGCATTCCAGTGCGCATTTCGCTCGATGAGAACCAGCCGTCGCTCGACCAGCTGCGTGCTGGAATGTCGGTCGTCACCAGCATTCACACCGAAGGGGATCGCGGCTCCGGGGCGCTGCGATGACGAGCCCGACGTCAGCGGTTGATATCGGGCCAATTTCGAAGGGCGTGCGCTCGCATCACCCGCTTTTCGCGATCGGAGCGGTGATGATCGGCTCATACATCGCCTCGTTCGACAGCCGGCTATTCTCGATCGGGCTCGCCGATCTCAGAGGTGCCTTCTCCCTGGGTTTTGATGAGGGCGCCTGGCTCGCCACCGCGGCATTTGGAGCGCAGATCCTGATTGCCCCTGCCGTTTCCTGGCTTGCGACGGTGTTTGGCGTGCGGCGCATCTTCGTCGTGCCGAGCCTTCTCTACGCTTCGGTATCGCTGTTCATTCCGTTTGTCGGCAATTATGAGGCCTTGCTGGCGCTGCATGTGGCCCGTGGCCTGTTGCTCGGCCTGTTCGTTCCCGCAACGGTGATGATCATCTTCCGGAATCTGCCGATGTCGTGGTGGCTTCCGGCCATTGCTCTCTATGCCTTCCGAACGCCCTTTTCACTCAATACCGGCGTTTCGCTTGGAGGCTTTTACGCCCAGACGATCGGCTGGCAATGGATGTACTGGCAGGATGCTCTCATCGCACCGCTGATGGGCGTCTTCATGTATCTCGGGGCGCCGCACGAGCGTGTGAACCGGGAGCTGCTTTTCAAAGCGGATTGGGGCGGCATGTTGCTCTTCGGTACCAGCCTCACCCTGCTCTATGTTGGCCTCGACCAGGGCTACCGGTTGAACTGGCTCGAGTCCGGCATCGTGGTTGCGACGCTTTGCGGCGGTGGGGCGCTAATGCTGACCTTCTTCCTGAACGAGGCGCTGGTGTCGGAGCCTTGGGCGAGCACCACTGTGCTGGCATCGCGCAACATCAGCCTGATGCTGATCGCCACTATATTCTTCACGCTGACCTGCATTTCCAACACGACGCTGGTTCCCAACTTCCTAGCCACCGTCGGACAACTCCGGCCGGAGCAAACTGGAAGCTTGTTGCTCTTCTATGGCACATTGCCGTTGTTCGTGTTGATGCCTGTATGCGTTTTCCTCCTGCGTCGGATCGACAAGCGGTTCGTGATGATGCTGGGCTTTTCTGCCTTCGCCGCCGCCAGCCTTTTGGGAGCGACCTTGTCGTCCGATTGGCGGCTCGACGACTTCGTCCCCGTGGTCTTGCTGCAATCCATCGGCTACAGCTTCACCTTTCTGACCGTTATCGTTTTCGCGGTGGCCAATCTCAATCCCACAAGGGCGACCGCTTTTTCCGCCTATGTCCAGGTGTTGCGTCTCGGAGGCACGCAAATCGGTGTCGCGCTCATGGGAACCTACCTCCGCGTTCGCGAGCAGACTCATTCCAATCTGCTTGGCCAGCATTTGGGCAGTGGCGACGAGACCGTCACGCTAACCCTGAACGCGTGGGCATCAAAGTTCTCGGCGGATGACATGGATCTTGGATACGCAAGAGCCCTGAGCGCATTGAGCTCGGCGACGCAAAAGCAAGCCTACGTCCTCGCCTACCTCGATGGATTCCGGTTGACGTTCTGGATGGCGATCCTGGGGCTTGTCACCATCGTCTTCATGGCACGATCGCCAGCCGGACCATTCACACCAAAGGGAACCGAAGCATGAACACCGCCTCAATTCCGACGATGGCTCACTGGCCCGTGATCTTCCTTCTCCTGAGGGTTGTGCTGACAACCCTGTTCTGGTCCGACGTATTCCTCGGCATCGCGAAATTTAATGAGTTCGCTGGCGCCGTGCAAAGGGCCGGCTTGCCTTATCCGCGCTTTGTTGCTGCGGCCACGATCGTATTTCTGGGCGTCGCCTCATTGCTTGTTATCACCAACTTCCACAATTGGGGATGGATTGCAGCCGGTGCTCTCGCCGTCTTCACGCTGCTGACGATTCCTTACGGTCACGCCTTTTGGACCTTTCCACAGCCACGGCGGACGCAGGAGCTTCATTTCGTCCTGGAGCACATCAGCGTCGTTGGCGGCCTGCTGCTTCTCATCGCCGTGTTCTTTAGCGATATGGGAGCGAGCCCGGTCTGAAGGCGATGATGATCAAGGGCGCCGTTTCCTGGTCCATTGATGGCAATCCATTGGTGCGCAGCCGCACCAGCGTGTCGCATTGAGCCCGGGAGGGGCCAAGCCAGATAGCTGAAGAACGTCCTGTCCTCCGCGCTGATGAACGTCTCCACAGGCATGCCTGGATGCAATTGCTCCTCTGGAATCGATTTTGGCAGATCATCTGCAATTGTGTGCAGCGAACGTTGAGAGCAGAAAGCAGAATCGCGCGGGCTGTCCCACATACACAACGTCAATGTCGATTGGCCTCAAATGCGCCTGGACCAGAGCACGTTTGGTGGTCGGCAGGATCTCCGTGAGCTTTTCGCCGGGCGTAACTACGTTTGCGACCATATTATAGAGCGAGGCAACGACGATCCCGCCTATCGGTGCAAATGGTTGACGCTAATCTTTCATTTCAAGGCGAGATAGAACGCGTCCACAGGAATCGAAAACGTACCAGGCCTCGAACTTATGTTGGCCGTCCTCACTTCTATACATGTAGTTCAAAAAGACGTTCGTTCGGACAAGGCCTAGCAGTACATTTATGAATGACATGGAATCTGTCGCTTCCTCAACCTTACAACAGTCGGGATGTGCCTCCCGAAAGGCGTCCGCAGATAGCTCGCTGATACCCTGAGCCTCTCGACCTCTCGCAAATTCGATCGTCAGTGCGCGTCCGATAAAATCTCTGTTCGCGCCAAAAGTCAGATCTTGGTAGCAAAAGCGATTGATGTTGAGGGGGTATGCGGCGATGAGCAGGCAGGCACCTAGAATAAGGAAGCCACCAACATTTGACTTGGACGCATTTTTTGTCATGCTAGCATTTTTTCGATTGAAATTTGCTTCAAGAAGATCATTTTCCAACAAGCGGGCGCCCTTATTCACTAACTTGAGGGCACGGCATTAGGGGCCTCATAGCCATTAAAGCGTCTCGAAATTGCATGTGCCTGGCCAGATGTTGATATTGCCAATCGACAAAAACAGACAGCAATCATCGGGCTAACAAACGCGAAGCGTCCAGCGAACAGCTACTGCTATTCCTCATCATGTTCAACTTCACACCTGCTCTCTCCCAATGGACTTGATGCTGCTTCGCAAACGTGGGTTTGCGAGAGAATTTTACATCACCCATACGGTAAAGACATAGTGTAGCCCACAATGAAATCTACCTTAGATAGGGGTAATTTTCTTTCGCTCACGCTGTCAAGAGTAAATCTTCAAGGAGGCGTGACGAGGCGAGCGCAAAGGTCAGCCGCCTCGATACCTTTGCGCAAGCGCCTCTGTAAGGATTACTGATCACGTTTCTTTCGCGCTTCATTGGATACGAACTCGCGGTCTATCGGATTATTTCGAATAGCATCACAACCGATCTTGGAACAGCGCGGGTCATTTGATCCGGCACGCCGTGATCCGTTAGCGCTCGAAAGTCATCCGTTTAAACGTGCGCGGAGGAGAGGGTTCGAAGAGCTGGCGAGTTGCGCCAGGAAGTCGTCTGCGTGGCGGCGGATGTCGAGGCGGGATCATTTCTCGCCAACGAGGCGGCATACCGCATATTCGTCCAGATATTGCCCCCAGCGGGCGGGATCGTCATCATGGCCAGTCTCCGGATTGCATTCGAGTCCGAGACATCATGGGGACGGAAAGCTACGAGAAAACGGGAGCATCATGCGCCTACGCGTATCATGGGTTGGACGATCGCCTACTAACGGTAAAATAGACATTAAATGCCATAAGAAACATCCTGAGTTGCATAAGACCCAATGCGGAACTATCCCTGTTCCGTTCTGGCGTAGTAAAATTGGCCGCGCACCGTGACATGAGCAGAACCAGATACCACCATCAGAATGCGTTACGTTTGTTTGCTCTGAGAAGTGACTCGGGCCACCTCTCAGAGCAGATCAACAAAGTAGCTTCCAAAGCCGAGCGAAAAAAGCAGTGGCAGAACGAACAAGGGGCGCAGTAGTGCCAAATTTGTTCGGCGCCCAACAATAATCAGCGCGCTCGCCACGGCGCCGCTGATCGCGCCAATTGAAATAAAGACAAAAGCTCCCATGGCCATAAATGAGCCGGGCCCATCGGCGTTTGAAACGCTGTTAGATTCAAGCATCCATAGAGACACGCCGATGACGATAGCTGGCAAAAGCAACCGCAGACGCCACCAAAATGCGAGCGCAGCGAAACTAACGCAATAGGGTACAACGACGATCGCCATGAACATATCGATTGAAACTCTGTGAGGTTCCGTTCCAGTCTGCAATAAAGCTTATAAGGGAATCTTAAATCACATAAACAACCTGCTGGAGTTCCAAAGCCTGTTTGCTTTGCAACACTCACCCGCACGAAAGCCAGTCCAAGTGTTCAGGTAGATCTCAAAATAATCTGTCCGTACACTGTGGCTCGCTCTTGAAGGGATGTGAACCTTCGACCCAAAGGATTGTTTCCGCTAAAGTGACAGCCAATTATGGAACATGCCGGGCAACAATGCTGGGTTAGTATTCCAGCCAGATGTTGATTTTCGCGAGATTTTGACCCCGATTGCAATATAAGTGTTGGCTCGGCATCATCTTGACCGAAGTTTGCTGGAACATTTGCTGTTATGGGTGCCAGAGGAATTCATCTTTCATGCCTATCAAGATAGGCACGGCACATGATCACGAGCTGCCGGTGTAGATCTTGAGCCACCTCGCCGGAATGGTACCTCTCGAAGGAGTTGCGCACCGCTCCGAATATGACGGTGACAAGCGTGCGAGAGCTTGACGCGACATCGGAGCCGTGGTTGTCGGAGGCGCTTGCAAGCATCGCGGCAATTGCTACGTCAGTTCGCGACGCAAATGTCGCGATCAATGCTTCATTGTCCATTTCCACAACGGAACGATATAGGGCTCGCGTAACGTCGGGTCTCTCTGTTTTGGCGTGCCAGTACGTATTGATTAGGGCTTCAACCATCTCGCCCGCGGGGTTGCCCTGACATTCGCGGCAAGTGGCTTCGATCCTGTCGGCCAGAAGCTCCAGATAGCGTTCGTTGACGGCGTGGATCAAGGCCTGCTTGTGCGGAAAGTATTGGTACATTGTCCCGACGGACACACCCGCCCGCTCGGCAACGCGCGTGGTCGTGAGTTTCGAAACTCCGTCCTTTACCAGAAGCTGAATGGTTGCTTCGAAAATCGCGTCAAGGGTCGCTGTAGCGCGTGGTTGTTGCGGTCGTTTTCGGGGCCTCAAGTCCTGTGCGCGGAAGAAATCAAAAGCGAATCCTCAAACTGAACAATTATTCATATCATGGCCGAAACCGTGAACGAAGAAAGGTTTTCGATATGAAAGAAGAACGCGTTGCACTTGTTACCGGCGGCAATAAGGGCATCGGCCTGGAGGTCTCACGCCAACTCGGCAAGGCCAGTGTCACGGTCGTGATCGGTGCGAGGGACGTGGATCGTGGCACTGCTGCAGCCGCAAAACTGAAGTCGGAAGGCATTGCGGCCCACTCCGTCCAGCTCGACGTCACGGATAAGCACAGCATCACTGCAGCGGCCCAAGCCATCGCAAACACTCATGGCCGCCTGGACATCCTCGTGAATAATGCTGGCATCTTCGAATTTGCAGACGCCCCTCCCAGCCGTGCGTCCATTGATGCTGTCCGTAGAGTGATGGAGGTGAACTTCATCGGTGCTTTGGCTGTCACGCAGGCGGTGCTACCGCTACTGAAAGCGTCACCCGCAGGGAGCATCGTAAACATATCCAGCTCGCTTGGTTCACTGGAGTTGAACGCCGATCCGACATCGACATATTATTCGCAGCAGTTCATCGGTTACAATGCGTCGAAGGCGTCTCTGAATATGCTGACGATCCAACTGCACCAGGAACTCAAAGACACCGGCGTCGTGGTGAATTCGGTCAGCCCCGGCTTCGTCAAGACCGACCTGACCGGCTACGGCAATATGACCCCCGAGGAAGGAGCAAGGCTGCCGGTGCAGTATGCACTCTTTGCCACGACATCGGGGGCATTCGTCGAACCGGATGACACGACGCCATGGTAGGAGCAGCTCACGCTGGGTTCGCCGGGCTCTTTGGAGGCGCAACGACTTATCCAGCGGTCTTATCTTCCGGTGAAACACCACAGCACAAGCTCCTCGATCAGATTTTGCCTGTGACCATTGGCGGTGAGGGTGGCAGGCAGGTAAGCGAACGGATTAACGGCGTCAGCTTGCCAAGTCACGATGACAGCCCAGTTCTCCGCCCCCGCGTTGTGTCCGGCGAATGGAGCATTCCAGCGATTCAGCGCTGCCGGAAGGATTACGGCTGGAATGGGGAGATCCAAGATTGGTTTATTGAGGGGAAGCAATAGGACGAGGCGTGTGTTGTTTGTAGATCTGACGGCTGCGAACCAGATCCCACCCCGGAGCGACGAGTTTTCCGCATCTTTGCACGGTTTGAATTCGCACTGAAATCGGCCGGCTACTGCCGACTTCGAAAAGATAAGGTCGAAATCGGCGGGGTCGGCTTTGCGAACAACCCGGGATTGGGTAAGCCTTTTTCCAAGTTTGCAGTTGCATCGAACCCTTGCTCGACCATGCTTTCGGACCCGTCAAAAGCGGATAATCTCAGTCATGCCTGATCCCTTCCGGACTTACGCCTTGGCGGCGTTCCGCGCGGCCTCGAATACATCGCGTGCGGGGGTCGTCCCCGCTACATGCTCCGTCCCTTCGGCTCCAAGGTCCATCCATCCCGCGTTCACGGCCTCAAACATTTCTTCCGCAGGTCCGGTACGGCCCTGCGGAATGCCGAATTGCTCGAACGCTTCCGCCCACCCTGCACGCGGAACTGCGAAGGCTTTCACGTCGAGCTTCAGGACTTCACCCAATTGCTCTGCGACTTCGTCCGCACTGATCATCGAACCAAGCTCGATGACGCGCCGCCCTGACCACGCTGGCCCCGTCAAAAGGGTTGAGACCTCCGCACCGATGTCGTTCGTCGCCACCATGGTCGATTGCCGGTTTGTCGGATTGTAGTAGACTGGCAGCGTTCCGCCCTGGGCGACCTGTAGGCCATAGAGGAAGTTCTCGAAGAATCCTCCTGCACGCACAAATACGGTAGGCGATATCAGGTCGCGAAACCCTTGCTCCAGAAGCGACAAGGCCGTTATCATCCCGAGCCCGCTGGTCTTGTCCGCGCCCATCGACGAGAGCGCCACCACTCGCGGCGGCGCTGCCTTGGTGAGCGCCTCGACATAGTTCGCTATCACACCCCTGGCCTCCTTGTAATCCGGCGAGGGCGCCCACACAGTCGGCAACATGACAAGCGCTCCTTCGACGCCTTTGAGCGCGCGCTCGATGGCTGCCGCATCATTCCAATCGCCGTCAACCAACTCTACACCCTTGTTCGCCCAGCTTGACGCCTTCTCGCGATTGCGGACCAGCGCGCGCACTTTCTGGCCTTGTGCCAACAGATGTTCAGCCGTTGCACTACCGACTTTTCCGGTAATTCCCATTACTAAAAACATGCGATTTCTCCTGATTTTTAGGGTCAGATCACGGCCCGGTTGGTTCAATTTGTGAGCGGCAGAATGGCTCGGATACGCGGATCGCGCAGATAGAGGCCGCCCCACGTCATCGCGCCGAGAAGCAGAGAAATAAGTTCCGGCGGCGACCCCAACTCTCCGATGCGGACATGGGCGCAGATCGCGCCTCCCAAAAAGCCCGTCACCAGGATCGCGCCAAGGACGGCGGTGGCCGGGATGGCGTAAAGAATGGCGCAGGCGAGTATGATCGGACCCACGACACGGGTTAGGCCCATCGCGAACCCGGTTTCCTGCAACATGGTTGCTACCTGGGCGGGCGCGAGAAGCTGAATAGTCCCATCTGCTACCAGGACGATAACGACAAATGCAGTCATTATTTGGCCGGGCCACAGGGCGCGATTCAAGGTCATGGTTTCAGGCACCTGATGCTGGTTCAAGGTTTCGGACACTTGCGGTTCTCCTATAGGGGGATCCCAATATTCGGAACTTAATGTGTCTGCGAAGTATGATAAACATCAAGGAAAGGAACTCACTGTTATCTCAAGAGAGAACAATGCCGAGGCAGGAAAATGCAGAATCTCGAACCCATCCTCATATTCGTAACGGTCGCGGACATGGGGAGCTTCACTCGCGCAGCCGATAGCCTCGGCATTCAAAAAGGCAGGGCCTCAATGGCGGTCCGGAGGCTGGAAGAAGATGTCGGTGTGAGGCTATTGCACCGGACGACACGCATTGTGCAGTTGACGGAGGACGGACGTGCGTTTCACGCCCGCGCCCGCGATCTACTTGCTGAGGTCGACGACCTACACACGATGTTCGCGGACGACCGCGTGGCACTTCGCGGCCGTTTGCGGGTCGACCTGCCGACCGAGGTGGCGCGCACAACGATCGTGCCCGCTTTACCGGACTTCATGGCAGTCCACCCCGAGTTGGAGCTAGAGCTGTCGAGTACGGATCGCCAAGTCGATCTGGCTCAAGAGGGGTTTGACTGTGTACTGCGCCTTGGTCCCATCAAGGATGAGGCGCTGATTGCCCGCCCATTGGGCCTGCTGCGGATGGCCAATGCCGCCAGCCCCGCCTATCTAGCGCGCTATGGCGTCCCTCGATCGCTCGAAGATCTCCAGCGTCACGAACATCGGACAATTCACTTTTCTACGGTTCTGGGCGCAAGATCCTATGGATGGGAATATCCTGACGGCGACGGCTACGCGACGCTTCGGTTACCGGGTGCGCTACACGTCAACAGCGCCCAGACCTACGACGCCGCGGCCCTCGCCGGCCTCGGCCTGATTCAGGCGCCGGTCTTGGGGATTGGTCAATACCTAGAGAGTGGAGCGCTGGTGGAAGTTCTTCCCGATTTTCGTCGCCGGGCTATCGCCGTGTCTCTCGTTGTCGCGCATCGGAGCAATCTGTCGCGCCGTGTCCGCGCATTCATGAAATGGATCGAAGAGGTACTAACGCCGTATCTGGAATAGATGGCCGCCTAGGGACGACTGACTTTGGCCGGGAACGGTGAGGATGAAGGCGCATGGCAGCTCGGTCGATTGTCTCAAACGAGGGACTGTTTGCGCCGACGTTGCTCGATGCGGATGCGTGGCGCTGTCAGTAAAATGGCTAGGCTACGCCGACGATCGTCAACCGGGCATGCGTGATTGCCGTCATCCCAGCGGGTCGGCTGTGAAGAATTCGTAGCTGTTGCGATCGTCGTCCCAGACATAAACCCCGCGCCCGCCATTCAGGTGATTTATCGCCTGGTCTCGCGCAAACGGCCCCGATCCGAAGAGTAGCGCGCCCGCCGTTGCGCGGTGCAGGATCGCATCGAAATCCCGGTCGCTGACCAGGAAAGCGAAATGACCGAAGGCGAAGACACCCTTGTTATAGAAGTCGAACGTCAGCCGATCGTTGACCCGCACGGCGGCGAACGGCCCGGAGACGCGCATAGGCCCTGCGTCGATCAGGTCGGCGAAGAAGCGGGCTGCCGCCGCTTTGTCGGTGCAGTGGACGATGGCGTGATTGAGCTCGAGATCCATGTGGTAATACCTCTTGGAGAGAATGACCGGCAATCAGTGCATCAACCGGCCGCCAGCGATGTCAAGTGTCGCGCCGGTTAGCCAGCCGGCGCTTTCCGACGCCAGGAACAATGTCGCCGCGGCGATGTCGGCCGGTGTTCCCAGTCGGCGCAGCGGATGGGCATCGGCGATCTCCTGCCGCACGGCCGGTGGTATGTGCTCCGCCGTGCGATCGGTCAGCACCGCGGATGGCGATATGCAGTTCACGCGCACGCCATCGGGGCCTAGATCTCGTGCGAGTTGCTGGGTGAGCAGGACGATCCCCGCCTTCGCGACACCATAACCGAGTGGCGCCGAGGAGGGAGCTCGGCCGGCGGTCGAGGCCATCGTGACTGCGGCGCCGCGGCCGCTTTTCTTGAGGTCCGCCGCGAAGGTTCGCAGCGTGAGGAAGGTCGCAGTGACGTTATTATCCAGACTGGAACGCCAGTCCCGCTCGGTCACCTGTTCGATTGGCGCGGGCCGGCTCGTGCCGCCACCGGCAAAGGCAATCAGGATGTCGAGGCCACCCTGTCGTTCGATCAGGGTGGTACGCGCCGCCTCGAGTTGATCGGCGCTGGTACAATCGAGCTCGATCGCCGCATGGCCCGCCGAAATGGCGGCGAGTGAGGCTCGGACGTGCTCGATCCGCGATCGGTCGCGTCCGACGATCGTCACCTGGACGCCGTTGTGAGCGAACCAGCGCGCAGTCTCGGCGCCGATCCCGCCGGAGCCGCCGGTGATCAGCGCGGTTTTGCCGGCGAGGTCGGGAAACAGGGGAATGTTGAGCATTGCCATTTACCTCAAACGTACCGTGCCACAGCCATGCAGATGATCGTAACGACCAGCAGCGCGGCGGACACGCGATAGCCGGAGGCGGCGCGCGGCGACGCCTCCTCGGATCGCATTGCCCCCCGGATCATTATGATCTGGACCAGCAAGGCGAGGATTGCGGCGGCGGCCCCCGTCGCGAGGATCATTTCGGTGCGTTGGAAGCTGCCTTGATGAAGTAGATTCCAGAGCAGCACCCCCGACAGGACCGAGACGCTCGCCGCGCCGATCTGCGGACGGAACAACGCGGCACCCCCCTGCCCGCCGTTTCTGGCAAGAACGAAGGTTGACCCCGCCCAGAAGATCGACGACAGGACATGGACAGCGATGGTGATAATCAGCAAGATTTGCATTGCGAGGCTCCGGATCGACAGGCCTATCTCAAATTAGATTTACAGGTTGTATAATGAATATTTCCGGCAAACCGTCAAGACCCTATTCGACCGAAAAACGCGAGGCGAAGGCGGCGGAGACGCGGGCGCGTCTTGTTGCCGCGGCTCTGGACATTCTCCGCCAGTCCGGCGGACAGGCACTATCGCTCGATTCCGTGGCCAGGGCGGTCGGCGTCACGCGGCTGACCGTCTACAACCAATTCGGCTCGCGCAATGGGTTGCTCGAAGCCGCGTTCGACGCGGTTGCCCAGCGCGGCAATCTGACCGGCATCGCCAAGGCAATGGCGATACCAGAGCCGCATGCCGCGCTCGCCGGGGTAGTCAGGACATTCTGCGATTTCTGGATGTCGGATGAGGGGCTCGGCGGAATCTTCGCCGCAGCGGCGATGGATGCCGAATTGAGCGAGGCACTGGCCGCGCGTAACGAGCGGCGGCGCGCATTATTGGGAGTATTAGTCGATCGTCAGGGCATTGCCGAGGGACAGGCGAAAGCCGACATCGTCGACCTGCTGTTCACGCTCACAAGTTTCGCGACCTTCACCACCTTGCGCGGCGAACAGCGCGACGGCGAGGCAGTGTGCGCCCTGTTGCTACCACTATGTGATCAGATCTTTTCAGGGGAGCCTAAATCGATCTCACCCGCCGCGACCTGATCGAATGGCAGTTTCCGCTCACTGCAGCGAATAGGCTGAACGGCAACTATGAAAGCGCAAAGCAGTCATTGTCTCGAGTCGACGCCAGGATGATCCCCTTGGTTTTTGCTTGCTCATGATGGAAGATGAACCGTCGGCTCACCGAGCTGCAAGTTTAGCTAACTCCTCCCTGGCGCCCTGATATTCCATGAGCGTCGTGGGGCAGGACAAGGCCGCGCCCCTGAACTTCTGTCGTGCCTCATCGACTTCTTTGCGTAGGCTATACCATTCTCCTATGTAGAACATCGCCGTGCAGAGTTTGTCGTTTGTCGTTGCCTTCGCCACGACTTCGGCCGGTGTCCATTGCCCAAGGAAGAGCTCATAAATGGGATAAGGCCAACTCGTTGGAAACACGTTGTTCGCGGCATCACTTAAATCAGCCTTAGCTCGATTGTCATTCCCGCGAGCCTGAGCGATGAAACGCCATAGCTTGTAATAGGGCGCTGCTGGATCGTTCAGCTTTGCCTTGGAGGCGAAGCCATCGGCTGCCATTTGGTACTGCCCCTGAAAATACTGGACGAAGGGGTCTCCAAGATATTCAGTCCGTAGCTCCCTGATGCGCCAGACCGACCCGGCCGCAACCGTTGCAAACACAATGGTTCCGATAATCGCAGCCATGCCGAAGCGAGGGTGAGGCTGCTTGTTCGGCCAGACTTTAAGCAAGACAAGCGACACCACCCCACCGGCGAGCGCTCCACCGAGATGGGCGGCATAGTCGATATGCATGCCGTCGGCGGTTTGACCAACGATCGGAAACAGGGACGGGACGAGGATTTGAATTGCTCCCGTCCGTAGGATCGATGGCAGCGGACCGGACGAATAATGAAAACTCGCCACGATAACTGCGGCAAAGAGGCCAATGATGCCGCCCGATGCCCCGACACCAACCAGGTTCTGAGGATTCATGAGCAACGATGCGACAGAGCCCCCAATAGCACTGATGCAGAAAAGCGCGCCAAACCAGCGCCAGCCAACCAATCGCTCAAGCAGGACCCCAGCCCGCCAGAGAGCGAAGCAATTGAAGAGCAGATGGGAGATACTGCCGTGCAGCAAGCCAGCCGTTACCAATCGCCACCACTCGCCATGTTGCAGTACTCTTACCGGAAACGTCCCGCCAAGCACCAGAAGCGTCTGGATGCTTGGCATGTTGTCCTTTGGCGGCGCGACGCCGAATTTCAGCTCGGCCAGGTAGATGCCGATCAGAATGACGATGAGACTATAGGTGAGGATCGGGCGACCTTTGAGGCCAACGACCGGCTCCACATCGTATTCTTGTTGAGGATTTATGTTGAAGCCGTCGTCATGAAGAGCACGTTGCTCGCGATCCCTAGCAAGATATTCAACGGACCGATTGTAAATCCAGTCAGGATTGGGGCGTAGCGATTTCAAGGGCACTACGATCGGGGTTCCCCTCCCCCGCAGCGTCTTCGGTAACCAGCGCATTAAGCCGCGTCTGGTCAAGGTTCGCGCCACAAGGGGTACCAGATCGACATACATCTGATCGGCCCATCTGTTCTGATATCTGCTGATGTTGCGAACAGATCGCCACGGTATGGTTTCATCGAAATGCGTTTCGATATAGATCCCGTCTGACGATATGACGAGACCAGGCGTACGCCGAATGGCTCTGGCGAGCCAGAGGACTCCGCAAGCACTGAAAAACGCGGCACTTAGCCACCAGAAGACCGCGCTAAAGTGTGGTTGCCCAGACTTGTCGTATAGAAGAGGGATACTGGCGATAGCGGCAGCCATAACAAATGCCAGAAAGCATAGCCGAAGGACCCTGCCTCTATCGTAGTCGAATTCCAGTTTTCTTGGAACATTTGCATCAATCGAGCGACTCTCGGACAAAACTCCGTCTCGATCAGACATCCGAAGTAACCTTTCCTCAAAATTAGATCAGCGTTCCTGCATCGCCTGCGACGTAACTTCGACCATCGGCGAGAACAAATATTCCAGGATGCGTCGCTTGCCGGTCTTGATCTCGACGGTAGCGGCCATCCCGGGTGACAATTCCTGACTGACGCCATCGACGACGATGGAATCGGTATCCAGCCGGACGGTGACGGGAAACACCAGGTTCTGCATGCGCTGAACGTTTCCAAGTGGAATGAGGCTCTGTAGCTGCTTGGCAGGCTCGCCTTCCATCTGCTGGGCATCCGGTTCGGGTACGGCATCCGTTGCGACCGAGAGGACGCGGCCATGGATGACGCCGAAGCGGGTGAACGGGAAAGCCTCGATCTTGATGATGGCCTCCTGCCCCGCAGCAACGAAGCCGATATCCTTGTTCGGCAGAAAAGCCTCAATCTCAAGCTCGGCGTCGTCTGGAACGATACGCATCAGTTCGGCGCCGGGATTGATGACCTGGCCGACGGTCGTGATCGCAGATGCCGTGACAATGCCGTCGATCGGGCTCGCAATCGTCATGGATTGCCTGCGTTTGCGGGCTTTGACGAGCTGCTTTTCAAGCTCGTCCGCCTGTCGGGATGCTTCACCCATCTTGACCGCATTGTCGGCGATAAAGGTCTGCAGCGTCTTTTGACCTTCGCTCGTGGCGACACTCAGGGCCGCACGCGCCTCGGAAAGCTGGCCCTTCTGTTCCGCAAGGTCAGTTTCTTCCGACTGCTGAGCCTGCAGGGCGTCGATGACATTGGACTTCGAACCGGCCGCCTGATCTACCAGGGATGAGCGCATGGTCACCCTCTGGGCAAGCGTAGCAATCAACGTCTTGCGGGCCTCGATCGTTGCAGTTAGGCGTTCGATCGTCGCCTGGCTCTGAGCCCGCTGTGCCGAGAGATTGTTGAGATTGGCATCGAGCGAGGCAAGGTCGGCCGCAAGGATCATTCGCTCGCGGCTTTGTATATTGTTGGGCGTGCCCGCATCGAACGAGAGGTCGGTGGGAAGTGCCCGCTCGTCGCTCCAAAGATCGCCGGCAAGCCAGTTTCGAGCCGTGGCAAATGCAAGGTCACGGCGCGCAATCTCGGCACGATAGGCCTGGAGGTTCACCGATATCGCTTCCTCGTCGGAGGTGAGCTCGGTATCGTCGAGCTGGACGACGATATCGCCTGCCTTGACCCTGGAGCCGTTGACCACCGGGATCGACCTGGTCTTGCCGACCTCGATCGACTGGATGACCTTGACGCGTCCTGTCGGCTGGATCTTGCCCTGTGCCGTCGAGACGATATCGAAAGTGCCGAGGTAGCTCCACAGCAGTGTCGCAGCCACAACGATGGCGATGAACCAGATGAAGGCGGTGCGGATCGGCGAAGCCGGCGTCTCGAGGATTTCCAAGGCCGCCGGCAGGAACTCGTTCTCGATCTTGCCTCGGCGCAGCGGCTTGCCTGGTCGCTTGGGTGGCTGAATGACAGGGTTCATAGTTGATTGAGTCCCGTCTGCAATTGCCAGAGATGGGCATAGAGGCCGTTCGTCCGGGCAAGCAGGCTGTCATGCGTGCCCTCCTCGACGATGCGGCCATCTCTCATGCCGATGATGCGGTCGCAATGGCGCACCGTCGCCAGCCGATGGGCGATGATGATGACGGTCCTGCCTTTGACGATCTCGCGCATGTTGGCGAGGATGATGCGCTCGCTCTCATAGTCGAGAGCGCTTGTCGCCTCGTCGAGGATCAGCATCGGTGGATTGGTGGCAAGTGCGCGCGCAATCGCCAGGCGCTGCCTCTGTCCGCCGGAGAGATTGGCGCCACGCTCCTCGATCAGCGTGTCATAGCCCTTCGGCAGCTTGGCGATGAACTCGTCGGCACCAGACAGCCGCGCCATCTGCATGGCCGCTCCCCGCGACATGGAGGGATTGACCAGGCAGATATTGTCATGGATCGTCCGGTTGAACAGCATGTTCTCCTGGAGAACGACGCCAATATTGGAGCGCAGCCAGGCGGGATCGACCTGGGCAATATCCTGGCCGTCGACGAAGACCTGGCCGCGGGTCGGGATATAGAAGCGCTGCACCAGCTTCGTCAGTGTCGACTTGCCCGACCCGGATGGACCGACAATGCCAATGACTTCGCCGGGACGGACCGAAAACGAGATATCGCGCAGTACCTCCGGTCCATCGGCAGTATAGCGGAAGTTGACTTGCCTGAAGGTGATCCCACCACGCGGCTTCGGCAGGCTAACGGAGACTTCGGGCCGCGGCTCGGGCGGAGCATTGAGAATGTCTGCGAGACGGGCGACCGACACCTGCACCTGCTGGAAATCCTGCCAGAGCTGCGACAGCCGCAGGATCGGCTGGGAAACCTGACCGGCGATCATGTTGAAGGCCACGAGCGCACCGACCGTCAGCTCGCCATTGATCACGGCCTGAGCACCGAAGAGCAGCAGGGCGGCAGAGGTGATCTTGCTGACATACTGGATGGCGTTCTGACCCTTGGCGGCAAGCATAGTGGTGGCGAAGGAGGATTGCACGTAGCCGGCCAGCCGCTCCTCCCATTGCGATGACACCACGGGCTCGACGGCGGAGGCCTTCAGCGTCTGCACGCCAACGACGGTCTCGACCAGGAGCTGCTGGCTATAGGCGCCGCGCTCGAACTTCTCGTCGATCTTCTCCCTGAGGAACGGCCTCACCAGAAAGCCGATGGCCAGATAAAAGGGGATCGAGGCGACGACGATCCAGGCAAGCTTTGCGGAATAAGAGAACAGCACGAAGATGAAGACGATGGTGAAAATCAGGTCGAGGCCGGAGAACAGACCCTGCCCGGTCAGGAAATTGCGGATCGTTTCCAGTTCGCGGACACGCGCGATCGTCTGGCCCGTTGCCCTTGTCTCGAAATAGGAGAGCGGCAGGTTGAGCATATGGCGGAACAATCTCCGTCCGAGCTCGACATCGATACGGTTGGTGGTGTGCGACAGCGCATAGGTTCGAAGATATTGCAACACGACGTCGAACAGGCCGACGGCGGCCAGGCCGATGACGAGCACGATCAGGGTCGAATAACTGCGATGGGCCAGCACCTTGTCGACAACGACCTGGAAGAACAACGGTGTGACCAGTGCAAAGATCTGGACGATGAGCGAGGCGAGCAGGACATGGCCGAAAGCGCGGCGGTAACGCCAGATCGATGGCAGGAACCAGCGGAACCCAAAATTGCCGCGCGAGGATCCGGGTCCTGCCAGGCGGCGCTGCAGCAGGATGAAGCGGCCCGAGGTCTCGGCCAGAAGCTCGTGAGGTTCAAGACTGCGGCTTGAGAAGTCGACGGGGTCGATGACGCGCCAGGTGTTATCGGGAGCTGCTCCGCCAAAAATGGCAAAGCGGCCGTCGGTCAGGCAGGCGATCGCCGGTGTCGGCAAGGTTGCCAACCGTTCGTCGCTCCGGATCTCCAGCTGCTTTGCCTTCAGACCCACGAGCTTTGCTGCTCTAAGCAGGTCATTTCGTCCGGCGGGCTCCGACAAGGCGAGGTCACGGGCCAGAACGTCGGGATTGGACGCAATTCGAAAGTAACCAGCAACCGCCGCAATCGCTGCAAGGCCACTATCGGGGCGTTTTACTTCCTCTGGAGGAGCGATAGCGGGCTGTTCGGGCTCAATGATTGTTTGGTCCATGTGATTAAGCATTGCCATAGTTGGGGAGCATGCCGGGTGCACTGACACCCGGCATGCCATTCGTCAGGGAACGACGGTTACGCAGCATTTTGCTTCGGGATCGCTGGTTGATAGGCAAGCGTCGCATCGCCGACCAGGTAGTGCGACGTGCCGTCGGTCGTTTGGTAAGAGCTCGTGCCTGTGATCGCCGAGCTATCCGGGAAGGACTGGCTACCTTCGGTCGTATGGAGCAGGTTGATCAGCTTGATGCCCGCCTGCGACATCGTCAGCAACTCGCCACCATCAGCTATCCCGTTCTGGTTGGCATCGCGCCAGACGCGGAACTCACTCCAGCGATCGTCATTGGCATCGAGCACATTGTCGTGGTTGCTGTCGAAAGCCAGGCTCAGGCCGTCGAGGTCGGAGACCGGACCGCCATGCGCCGCCACCTGTTCGGGCGTTGCCCATTCGGAGAAAGCGAGCTCCCGCGATTGGTCTATCTTGCCATCCGACCCTGCCTGGCCATCCGCACCAAGATCGATTGCCAGGAATCCGTCCTGTGGTCCAACCCAGGCAGTGGCATCGCGCAAGCCGTCACCGTTCCAGTCAAAGGTGACGGACGAGCCGGTCGCCAGTGCGTTAGTGTCGAGCGGCCGGAGGTCGATATGGCCGTCGCCGTTCAGGTCGAGGAGTACGGGCGCCGATGAGAAGACTCCCCCCTGAGGAGCAGGTACATTCTGCCAGATGTCCTGCAGGCTCCAGGAGGAGCCGTCTGCAAACTCGATCTTCTCCACGCCCCAATTCTGGTCCGGCGCATAAAACTGGCGGTCGACCGTTATCGTCTCACCGGTCTGGTTCACCGTGATCTTCAGATCGTTGCCATCGCGGGCAAAGGAAAGATCGGTCTGATTGAGATCCTTCAGCTTCAGAACGTCGACATTGACCTCATCGGTGAAGCCGGCGTCGTCATAAATGATGTCTGAGCCGTCGCCCTTGGAGTAGATATAGGTATCGCTGCCGGCCTCCCCGCTCAGGAAGTCGTTACCCTTGCCACCTTCGAAGACGTCCTGCTTGCCCCAGATGGCGCCGACAATATGATCGTTGCCGTTCGACCCCTTATAGCTCCAGACCTCGTCCGAATGCTGCAGTCCGACCGAAATGCCGTCGGCAAAATCGATCCGCTCAAGACCCCAACCTTCGGATGCCGCGTAGAACTGCTCATCCAGCGTGATGACATGGTTGGTCGAGTTGACCGTCAGCACCAGGTTGGACGACCAGCTGTCGTGAGTGAACCTCACGTCGCTGTAGTTGAGATCCTTCATCTTCAAGACGTCGACATCGGTCGTCGAGCCCGCTTCGTCATCGATGTACCCGTCGCCATCATTGACGGAATAGAGGTAGGTATCGCTACCCTCGCCACCGTTTGCATAGTCGTTGCCGCCCAGGCTGTCGAACACGTCATTCCCAGCCGTGCCAGTCAGATGATCGTCTCCGGATGTCCCCACAACGGTGGGAGTGGTGCCGGGATTTGTCTGCTCGAGTATCCTCGTCGCGAGATCCGTGTTTTTCCAAACCGTCCCGTCGGCGAAGACATATTGTTCGACGCCTGTCTCATACGTGGTGTTGAGTGCTCCCTTGACCAGGACAGACCCGCCATCGCCGGCTCCCGGCGCACTCTCCGCGATCACGAAGGTGACATCGTCCCCATCGCGCACCAGCGTCACGTTGCCAGGGTTCACACCGGCGAACACCAGCTTGTCAGTGCCGCCAAGGAATGCATCGGTGATCGCGTCGTTGCCGTCGCCCCGACTGTAGAAGTAGGTATCGTTGCTTCTGCCGCCATCGATGATATCGTCGCCGAGGCCGCCGGTGATCAGATCGGCGCCGTATCCGGCGCTAATCGTGTCATTGCCCGCGCCACCGTTGATAATGTCGTCCGAGGAGAACCCGACGATCGTATCGTTGCCCGATGTCGAAGCCTGGGCGAGAAGTTTCACTCTGATGTCGCTGAGCGACCAGACCGTTCCGTCGGCGAAGGCGTATTGCTCGACGCCTGTCTCATAAGAGTTGTCGAGTGTTCCCTTGACCAGGACAGATCCGCCATCGCCGGCTCCCGGCGCACTCTCCGCGATCACGAAGGTGACATCATCGCCATTGCGCACCAGCGTCACGTCGCCAGGGTTCACACCGGCGAACACCAGCTTGTCCGTGCCGCCAAGGAATGCATCGGTGATCGTGTCGTTGCCGTCGCCCCGGCTGTAAAAGTAGGTATCGTTGCTTCTGCCGCCATCGATGATATCGTCGCCAAGACCGCCGGTGATCAGATCGGCGCCATATCCGGCGCTAATCGTGTCATTGCCCGCGCCACCGTTGATAATGTCGTCCGAGGAGAACCCGACGATCGTGTCATCGCCTGACGTTGAGGCTTGCGTGAGAAGCTTTGCTCTGATGTCGCTGACCGACCAGACCGTTCCATCGGCGAAGGCGTATTGCTCGACGCCGGTTTCATAGGAGTTGTCGAGTGTTCCTTTGACCAGGACAGATCCGCCATCGCCGGCTCCCGGCGCACTCTCCGCGATCACGAAGGTGACATCATCGCCATTGCGCACCAGCGTCACGTCGCCAGGGTTCACACCGGCGAACACCAGCTTGTCCGTGCCGCCAAGGAATGCATCGGTGATCGTGTCGTTGCCGTCGCCTCGGCTGTAATGGTAGGTGTCATTACCGCCCCCCGCATCCAATATGTCGTCGCCTTTACCGCCCCCAAAATCGCCGGAGGCTGACGTCCCGGTCAGAACGTCATTTCCGTCCGTCGCTCCCGCATAGATCGACATCTGGCGCAACGCGGCGGCATTCCAAATGGTTCCGTCTTCGAATTGGATCCTCTCGATGCCGTATTCGTCGAAATGCAACAAACCATTCGTGCCGCCGTGCAGGATCAACTGATCGCCAGGCCGGCCAAGAAATTGGATTTTCAGATTGTTACCATCGCGGGCAAAGGTGACGCTTGAGGGCGCAATGCCAATCAATTTCAACGTGTCGGTGGCACCTTCGCTCACGCCTTCAAAAATGGCGTCCGCGCCGTCTCCAGCACGATAGATATATGTGTCATCACCAAGACCACCACGCAATGTATCTGAGCCGGTTCCTCCATCGAGCTGATCATCGCCCAGATAGCCATCGATCAGGTCATTTCCCGCGCCCCCGATGAGAATATCATTGCCCGAACGGCCATCCATAACGTCGTCTCCGGCGCCACCGTCTATGGTATTATCGGCAGCGTCACCCAGAAGAACGTCCGAGAAGGCGGTGCCTATGATGTTTTCTGTGTTTACGATTGTCGCGATCAATCGATCATTCGCCGTCGCGGGAACCGAACTATCACTCGTCCTGGCCTCACCGTTGTTTGCAACCAGATCCACGAAGATCGACCCTGCAAGTTCTGCGAATGTCACCGTATCGACACCCGCACCTCCATCCAATTTGTCAAGGTCGCCTACATTGACGACTGACATAGCGAGGGTGTCGTTGCCCTGATCACCGTGGATTGAGTCCGATCCGGCCTTTCCGTCAATGTAATCGTCACCACCGCCCCCGCTAAGATTTTGATCGAATTGAGAACCGATCAATCTCTCATTCGATGAACTACCCGCATAGAAGATCGATCCTTCTTGACCCCAATAACGGATGTCCTCACGGTTCCATAGCGTACCGTCCTGAAACAGGATTTCGTCCAGACCCTGGCCGGTCGTCGAGCGATTCCAGAAGGCGCCTTCATCGATGATCTGCTGACCACTTGTAGTGATCTTAATGATCAGATCGAGATTGCTCATGCTCAACTGCACATCCGAAACATTAATGCCATTCAGCTGAAGGCGGTCGATCTCAGCCTTGGAGTGCGAGCCGTCGAAAATCAGATCATTGCCGTCGCCAAGATTGTATATAAAGAGATCGTTGCCATTGGCGGCACCGTTATTGCTGCCGCCTCGGCTCGACGCAGATACGATTATGTCGTCACCAAGATCGCCAAAAAATACGTTGTCGTATCCTTCTGCACCTTGCAACAAGTCATTCGTGACGCTGCCACGATACCAGCCATTGTCTCTAATTTGAGTCCGATCCCAAGAAACGCCGTCCGAAAACCGGATGACGTCGATCCCTTGCCCGGTCGTTTCCCAATTCCAGAAGAATCCTTCGTCGATCAGGATCGCGCCCGTGACGAGATCCTTCAATACAAAGTCAAGCCCAGAGCGATAACCGACAACTTCCGTAGATTTGATATTGGTGAGAATGAGAGTATCCGTCTCGGCGCGGGAGTGCGATCCATCGAAAAACAGATCGCTTCCGTCGCCGCGGCTATAGATGAACTGATCATTCCCGTTGTCCCAGCCGCCATTGGCGACGCCTCTTATGTATGCCGAAATGATGATGTCATCCCCTTTCTGGGAGATGAAGGTGTTCGGATTGACGTCGTTGCTCTGAAGAATTTCGCGCGAATCCGTCCCCCTAAACACAAGATGTTCGCGGATATAACGGCGATCCCAAACAGTCCCGTCATCGAAGACAATTTGCTCCAATCCTCGCCCGGCCGCGCCTGAATTCCAGAAAAACCCGGAATCCACTATCATCTGCTTGGTCGATCGTATCGATATGATGAGATCGTCACCATTTTTCGAGAGTTCGACCTCGTCGCTGCGAATGTCTTGAAGGAGAAGCTTGTCCACGTCCGTAGAAGACCCGGAATAATCAGAAATAACGTCATTGCCGTCGTTTCTGCGATAGACGAACGTGTCACTACCGTCGCGTGATACGATCGTGTCGTCGCCTTTGCCGCCATCGAAATAATCGTCAACGTTTACACTGTCGAAAGCTCCGCCATCATCGATAAGGTAATCAGAACCTGACCCGCCATACAGCTTGTCGGACCCTTCGCCGCCCGAAAGATAGTCATTTCCACCGCCGCCATAGAGGATGTCGTTGCCGTCATTTCCTTCGAGACTATCGTGCCCATCGTAGTCGTGTTCAATGTTGGGCGAGTCTCCGTAGAGGATGTCATCGCCGTCTCCGCCACGCAGACCGTCATTGCCGATACCTCCGATCAGAACGTCGTTCCCGCCGCGCCCGTCGAAGTAGTTTCCGCCCCCTACCCCATTCAAAAGGCCACCTGCCGCCGAACCGTCGATCTGCTCATCGGCATTCGTGCCCAGAATTGTATCGAAGACATCAAAAATAATCGGAGTCATACCCCCTTTTTCGCGATCCACTCCTGTTCCGATGTGGCCAAGCTCGTCCTGAAAATAGGAGTAGCGAAAACCTGTTTGCGGATCGATGTAGACACGTGTGGAGATGTCGAAGCCGAGAGTGGTTATGGCCGACATGATCTTTTGGCGACCCCAAACGACTCCAGAGGAGAACTGGATCGCTTCAATCCCACATTTCGTCTTATTCCAGTCGTTAACGATATTATTGATGGAGCTAAATTGGTTGACGACGGTGAGAACTTCGCCGGTGGAGCGAATAGTAATCAAGAGGTTGCCGCCGGAGCGGCTAAACATGACGTCACCGGGACCAACATCCTCAAGAATAAGCTTGTCAGAGAACGCGCTATTATTGTCGTTATCAATAATCGTGTCGCTTCCGTTCCCCTTTCGCCAGATGTATGTGTCGGAGCCGGCGCCTCCCGAAATCTGATCGTTGCCCTTTCCGCCGTCATAGCGGTCGCTCGTATCGTAGGCCTCCAGGGCGTTCGCAAACTCATTCCCGCGAATGACTGCGGCCGCTTTGATCGCGTCCCGGTTCCAGGTGATGCCGTTTGCAAACTGAATGAGGTCAATACCCCATCCACCGGCAACCGATGCATCAGACGAATTCCAGAAAAAGTATTTGTCTGTCAGATACTCGCTCGTTGACAATATCTTGATGACAAGCGCATCTCCCGACCTCGCGAGTTCGATATCGGACGGCTTCAAATCACCCAGAACCAACTTGTCACGTTCGGTAGCATTGCCTGATTTGTCATTGATTATATCGAAACCATCACCCGCAGAGTAGAGGATCGTATCGTCACCGCCGCTGATGTTGATCTGCTCATGTGCATTGCTACCGTGGAGAATGTCACTCTGCGGCGTGTCATTGATTTCCGCCGATTGATTGCCGATCGTTGTGGTGCGGCTGCGAATATCCTCTCGGTTGAGAACAGACCCATTAGACAGAACAATCGAATCAATTCCTCGATTCTCCTTGCCCCATTCACGGAAGAAATCTTCGGAGACAATGACGTCGGAGCTGCCTGCAATCTTGATGCGCAAGCTGTTACCCGAACGCTCGAACGTCAGATCGCCTGAAACAAGATCGGTTAAGAGCAACGTGTCCTTCTCGACCGTCGATATCGACGAATCTCGAATGTAGTCACTCCCGTCACCGCGGGAGTACACGAATAGATCGCTGCCAGCGTCCGAGATCAACAGATCGTCGCCCTTACCGCCTATGAAAACGTTGTCGCCTTCAGCCCGTCTCATGCTGTCGGCTGCCTCGCTGCCAAGAGCCGCCGTACCGCTGACTATCTCATGGGCAATTAGTCGAAGATTGTCGTTGGTGATTGTCGTGATCGTCGTAGTTGCGATGGAGACATAGGCCGCACGGTCGCCCTTAAAGACTGTCGGCACGATTCCATCGAGACCTGCGATCGCCTTGATCAGATACCTCGCGGCCGCACCGGCAGCCTCTGGCATCATAGACTTGATCAGACTAAGTACTACCCCAGCATTCCCGGGCGTATCGGGGGTCGGATCACCGGCAGCGGGTTTCCCCAGCTTAAGCGAGGAATAAAAGAAATATGGGCTTTCAAGCGCCGCTATCAGATCGCCGCCCCTGGCAATCGTGCTGGCAGCAGTCTGTGCCAGGAAGGCCGTGAGCATCACATTGCCAATCTGATGAAAGCTCGCCTCGATATTGGCGCCGAATTGTTGCGTCGAGGGAGATGTCGTCAGCTGCTGGCCAGCGTAGACCTCCTGATAGGCGACACCAAAGAACTTCTCAACGAATGCCAAATGCCGCGCATCGACATGTTGGCCGCGCGAACCGTCGCCGACACTGTCTACGGACGCCCAGCGTAACAGCAAATTCTCGAACGCGGCGTGCAGCTGCTCCGGCGCCATCGCGGCAGCGGTATCGGTCAGAGCGGCCCAGGCCGTTCTGAAATCTGCGTCTTGCGTCATCTTCCAAGCGATCGAATTGATCTGGCCTGCACCCGGCAGTTGCGGCAACTTGTCGCCCCCTGCAGCAGGGGTGAAGTTTGGCGTATTGTCCCCATGCGTATCCCGACGGTCGGTCTGGAAATAGATCGTCTGCGCAAGACCAGTCGTGCCGTCTTCCCGTGTGAACGATGCCCGATAACCGATACCGTTCCCTTCATCCGTCCCGGATCCCGCTTGACGAACGAGCGATATCGACTTGATGCCAGCTTCGGGCAATGTCTGCAGTTCGCCAGCATCGGACGCACCATTTTGATTCAGATCGCGCCAAACACGAAGCTTTGCAAAGACTGGATCGGATGCGTCGATGACGCCGTCTCCATTCGCATCGAAGGTTTCGAGCACGGCAAAGCCATCCTGCGTGGCCGACCCGAACAGTTCCGCCCCGCCGTCAACCTTCCCATTCCCATTGGTATCGACGACGAGAATTCCATCATTCGGCGAAACCCAACCGGTGCGCTGCGCAAAGCCATTGCCGTTGTAGTCGAAATAGACGGTAGATCCGAGAAGATTCGTGGTGTGAACGCCATCGCCATTCAGATCCAGGATCAAGGGATCGTGCACGATGTTCAGCAGCGGCGAAAGAAGCTCGCCCAGTGCTTCGCCAATTTCTCTCCCGATTAATCGACCCGAGTCCAGGAAGATTTCGCCGGCCTGCATCCCGAAGTAAGAGCCGATCAACGCCGCGGCCAACACGGTCAATTCTGCTAAGGCTCCCGGTGGAAACAGCAGCCCCGCTAGAACCAGTCCCGCGCTCATTCCAAGTTCGGCGCCATAAAAGCCGCCGAGAACGCGCCCGAGCATGCCGGCCTCGGTAGCAATCGCTCCCTGCTTATCGCCGCTTTGCAGCTGGGCGACTGCCTTTTGCGTACTTGTGATCATATCGTAGGCGGCAAGGCCGAGCCCGAGCGCTCCGAGCGCCATGCCGAATGCCCGAATAGCCTGGGCTCCTGTAATATTCGGCAGGCCCACGGAGCCAGATTCATCGACACCAAGGCGTTTAGCAAGGGCGACTAGTTCGTCCTTGAAACCTGCAACCGAGGGCGCGAGTTGTTTGATCGCTCCAAACAATGCATCGTCGCTGATTCCTAACGCGCCCTGAGACTTCTGGAGCACATTGATACTCGATTCGCGGCTGGCGACTGCGCGGCTGTCGAAAATATCCCCGAAGTTATTTTTGATGTCCTGGTAAGAAGAGGCTTGTTTGTTCTGAATGTAATCAGAAATTGGTTTTCCACCCATCACGTCGCTGGCGAATCCATCATCCATCAGAACTGTCGCGCCGGGATAATTTCTAGCCGCCTCATAAATGGATAGGTCGCCCGCGTTTTTTGTGAGCGCTCGGTCTGATTTCAAGCTGTCCGTAACAGGGTTCTGATCAAGAATGATATTGTTGCTGTTTGCTAGCCAATCAGAGACTTGCGGGGAAAATCTGCCGTTGGCGAGTTCATTGGAAATTTCCCGAGTAATGTGTAGCTCGTAGTTCGTATCTATTTCTCTTAGAATAGAGGCTCCGGTGTCGCCAAGTTTGGACAAGCTGGCCAACCAACTTGTATCGATGAATGCAACTGGCTTGGACATTAAGACGCCTCTAGGATCAATGGAGTTGGATGCTCGGCGGAAGTTCGACGCTTTATTTGTTAAACGCGAGGGAGCTACGAATCGCGGCTCCGATGTCAATATTGAGCCTATGAGTCGCCAATAGCTCGTCTTCGGCTTGCGCGACAAAGGGCAACTTCGGATAGACGATACTAAGTATGCGCGTAATGGAGGTTTGCGTGATTTTTTGTTCTTCGTTGAGGGGATATTCAGTCGAGGCCATTTCCCTCATTTCCCCCCAGACTCCCGGTGAGTATTCTTCCAAAGCAGCAATCGCTTGCTGGATCTGCTCGTCGGTATAGAATTTGCCCATCGCCGTTACCTCATGTCGAATTTGAACTTGTGGCGTAGTCACACCGGTTAGACCGTCCGGAAGTAGTGCCTTACAAAGCGTTCACGATAGTAAGCTGGCCGCCTTGGCATCTATTTGAGCAACGACGGCCCGGATGACGCGGCGCACGTCGATTAGCAGACGAGCCTGAGCTTCGGGTTTGTTCGGAGCTGCCGCGACGAACGGCATTTTTGGCAGCACGAAGCCAAGTGCGTGCACGATAGTCGATTGGTCTACCTCGTGCTCCTCGACAAGAGGGTCGTCAACCAACGCCATCTTCTTCATTTTCTCCCAAACCCCCGGAGAATAGCTTTCCAGGGCAGCGATAACCTCCTGAACCTGCTCGTCGGTATAGTACTTTCCCATCGGCCTACATCCCATGATGACTGTCCCTAGATCGTGCTAGGGCAGCCTGAATCGATAAACGCAATCGACTTTGACATTGCCATTCTCCCAGATACCTGGAGAATAGCTTTCTAGAGTGGCAATCGCGTCCCAGACCCGCCCTGCGATATAGAACTTTCCCATCCCCGCACCCCCAATGATATTGGATTCAACTAGGCCCAATCGCCGATGGCAACGACAAAAAACGCGGCTTTTTGATACTTAAAGACGTTGGCTGGAGAAAGTTAAGGTTGTGACGGCAACTTGCACCCTTAAACTGAAACCAAGATATTATAGCTGTCCCATGGACGGAAACATTACACGATCAAAAGCCCCAGCACTTATGTGCAATCAACCCAAACCCAATCGACTGCAAACCTCCGAAAGAGCGCGGTAGCCTCTCTGAAAGAACAATTCGCCCCCACAGCGCAACTGTCAAAGACCTACAATCACATGTGGCCACAAGTCAAGCGAGCATAGACAACGGTTGCGCAATTTGATTTTTCAACTACAGAGTGGATAGCGCAATCAGTGTTGACACTGTCGTGCTACCTGGAGGTCAGTCGCTCTTCGATAACGGCATTGATTTGGCGTCTTCACGAGCAACGTCGGCGCGGACAGCCTCGCCCGCGTCAAAGCTCAGTAGCACTTTTACTTCGCTTGGATCCTCGGCTTGCACCACGAAAGACATCGTGGGCGGCACTCTTCCGGCCACTCCCGCAATATCCCCCTGCGCGACTTCTTGCTCGTCGCTAAAATGCCTCGTGATTCGGGGGCAGCGTTTTCATTCTCTCCCACATCCCTGAAGAGCAGGCTTCTGGGGCGGCAATCGCTTCCAGAAGCGCGTTGGCGAGGTCGGTGGCGTCCGCCACACATACTTGCTCTTGAAGGGATACGAACCGGCGACGCACACACCCAGACCGATAGAAATCGGTTAAATGCTTACGAAATTAACTGGCCAGTTTGTAATTTGCCGTGTCTGTAGACCGGCAGCTCATTGTGAGTGAATATTGCATTGAAGGTTTACAATCGCCAAGCGCTCCTACCTCGGGCTGAGAACGCCAACACGATCGAGAGCCGCCGAAAGGCCGTGTAGCGACACCTGAAAGCTCAATGCCTTGTCCGGATCACCAACAACTTTGAGATTGAGGCCTGAGCCTGCTCGCAGCTTTGCAAGTGTCGCCGAATCGATTGGAAGCAGCGCAATGCAACCGGTCGGCAAGCAGGTGCGGAAACGAGCAGCCTTTAATGCCGGCTGGTCATCGACATTTGGCGTAACGCCCTGGTCGAGGACTATGCCGAAGGGGAGAAGGAGCGTTGCCACGGCGCTGCCATCGGCGCGCGTCTGGATTTCCACAGCAAGCAGCCTTTGACCATTCTGCTGGGTCTGGTCCTGGGATATCGCGCATGTCGGCGCCTTGTCGCGCATGTTACAGGTCAGCCGCCAGTCCTGGTAGATCTCCTGGACGGTCGATGCACCGTTTGGCAGGGCCGACTGAGCAAAGGCCGTTGGGGCGAGCATCAGCATGATGATCGAGCATTGAAGGGCAAGCTTCGAGTGACACACACCATCGCCTTTTCTATGGAGTCGGGAAGATTGCGCAATCAGCAATGTGATACCTCTATGTGTTGCAAGGCAGACACGTCGACATTTGGCTCGGGTGGGTCGAAGGGCGAAGTGCCAGCATCCCCATGACCGCCGGAAGATTGACTTTCACGGGCCGCCAGCCGGTTGGTCTCGCAAGTCACGTACATACCCACTCGCGAACCTTGCATTGCGCCCCTGAGCGCTCGCATGCCTTAAGAGCAAGATCTTCCGCTTCCTTGCGGGTCGCCGCCGAGTTGGCGCTCCAGGGCGTAATGCGATTGCCTTGTTTCTTGCCGATGGCAAGCGCACCACAGTGCTCATATGGAAAGCCGGTGGTGTCGTCGTCGTCCCAGTGCCGATGATTGCGGAACACGGTGACCACGGCGCAACTGCCGCCCTTGTCCCGCTCGCAATGCTTGAGCGCGTTATCCATGGCTTCCTGCCGCTTGGCGGCGCCCCAGAAGAACCCGTATTTTCCATCGGGCGCGGAATAGGCGATGGCTGCCCAAATGCCGCGTTCCTCAGGCGGAGGAGACGGCGGCTGCTCGGTTGCAAGGAGATCGGCTGCTCCCAGCTGGCCGGCAAAGGCAAACAGCACGCCGATCGCCGCAATGGCGGACCTCAGTTTCATTTTGAGCCCCCTTGTTTTCCTGCTGCCGAAGCCACGGAAATGACAACGCAGCCGCTTCCCGTCGGCAAAAGCATGGCGTCCCCTCCATCGTTGCCGAGCTGATAGACTCCGACCTGCCCGAGATTGTTGACGAGCTTGCTTCCGTTCGGGAACTTCGCCGATATTTCCGGGCAAGATCCCGTAAACGATGCCACGCGAACCATTGCGCCTTCGCAGCCCGATGCGACCGGTGCAGCAAAGACGATGCCGGCGGCAGGGCCGCTATAGCCCTGCGTCGCATAATTCATGCCAACGAGTGCCTGCACCGCATGCTTGTCGGACGCCTCGTTGCTCCAGGTCGACTGGACATTGTATTGGGTGCCACTTGTCAACAACTGGCCGAGAATGGGGAAAACGGTCGAACAGGATTGCAAGCCCGCCTTTTTGGCGTGCTCCAGAAACGGCGTATCGGGCAGCGCCTGATTGGCGTCATTGGCCGCGGCGACCGCTGGCTGCGGCAGAAGGTTCCCGATGACGTCGTATCTGGCAACGGAATAGCCGGCAGCGCCGGCGACAGCAATAGCAAGCAGCGAGAGAAAGGTCGTCTTCCGCCATGTCCGCCTTGGCGCCGCCCGATCGTCTGCCAAGCTCTGAATTGCCGCGTCGGTCTTGTTCCGGGACATGATGCGTTCATGGATTGATTGCTGGTTCATTGAAATCCGTCCGTCACTTTATCGCCTTCACCGCGGTGGAAAGGCCCTTGAGATTTGCGGTCACGCTGATCACCCCCCCATCCGCCGTTGGATAGGAGACGGTCGGCATCGTGCTCTTCGAAATCTGCTCGCGCATCGTCGGTCCGATCGGGAGCATGCCAACGCACACTGTCTGGCTGCAACCATCGAGCTTCACTTGAATGGGCTCCTGCCGGCCTTCGAATTTCAGCGAGATACGACCGTCGCTTCTGGCCACCGGGGCGGTACGCAGGATCATATAGGGCTCGCCTTTCTTGGTGGCGGCGAGCGACCAGCTGAAGGCGATCTGCCCCGCCGCGTTCTCGATGATCTGCGTCACGTTGCAAACTCGCTGGCGAACCTTCAGGTTTTCGTCGCAGATGAGTGTCCAATTCTCGAACGGTCGAATGATCCGCTGATAGTCGCCAGGCTTCAGCTCTGGGGGAACCACGACTTCCGAAGGCTTTATGCGATAGTTTAGCGAGGCACCCTCCTGTCCGGCCGCGCACGAGCCGAACAGGAGAACACAAGCCATGAAAGCCGGGACGCCGGAAAGCGATCCTTTAAGCATGACAGGCTCAATTCAAGGTGAAGCTGAGGCCGGCGCCGACGCCCACTTGGCCGCCGGCCGCCGTGCCCGACAGGTTGCCGCGAATGCGTCCGTCTTCGCTGGTATAGCCGGCGCCGAATGCAAGCGCGCCTTCACCTCTCCATACACCACCGCCAACGGCGACGCTCAGCTTGCCGGGACGATCGTCATAGCGAAGCGATGCCGCGGCAAGCCCGATCGCGGCCGCCTGCCTCGCCTCGGACCTGATGTCGCCGAGCTGCTGGTTCAACTGCCCGAACTTCTGGTCCGTATAGTTGTTAGCTGACGCCAGCGTATTGGCGGCAGCCGTATCGGTGTAGGATTTGACCTGAGTGATGCTGTCCCCCAATTGGGCCACATTCACCGCATCCGTCGGGGCAACACCCCTGCCGACATTGGAAATGACCACCGGCGCATTCACATCACCGCCCTGCAGCGTGATACTGTTCTTCTTGCTGCCATCGGGATTGAGGTCATAGGTGACGGCGTTCTTGGTGATCGTCCCGACACCGGTCTGCAGGCTGTCGATCGCCTGATTGGTCGCATAGAGCTGCGATCCATTGATGGCGTCGGTGCTGTCGGCCGAAATACGGCCGGCCGCGACGTTCGTGATGGTTCTTTCTGCCCCCTGTGCCCCCACGCTCACCGTTCCCACAGGATTGGTGCCGGCAAAGTCATAATGCTTTCCCTGAAGGGTGGTGCCGGATGTACCAACAGCCGTCTGCGTTACGGCACCGGATCCCAAAGCCACATCATTGGCATTGTTGGCCCTCGCACCCTGACCCAGAGCAACCGCACCCTGGCCGACAGCGGTGGATCCGTTGCCTGCAGCCAAGCTGCTCGCGCCGCTGGCGACACTCTGCGGACCGATCGCAATGCTGTCGGTGCCGCTTGCGATGGAATCCGCCAGCGTCGAGTTGGCGTGGAAGTACTTGATGCCACCGCCATTCATGATGTTGGTCAACGAGTTATCCACCGCCCCGAAGGCATCGTAAACCGTGCTATAGTTGTTGCCCTGGATGTTGTAGATGGGACCGGTGATCGACCCATCGGGGTTCACAGTGGTGTTGCCCCCGATCAACTTCGTGATGTTGGTGCCGAGACCCTTGAGCTGGCTGACATTCACCGCGTCGGTGTCGAGCGAGCCGGCTGCAACGTTGGTCAGCTTGCGTTCCGAGCCGGCCGAGCCGATCGACACTTCGCCGACCGAGTTTTGCGGGCCCGTGAGAGCAAAGCCGGTGTAGTTCGCCTGCGCACCGACTGTGGTTACAGATTGAGCACCGAGCGCAACGCTGTTGATGTTGTTGGCTTGCGAGCCGGCGCCAAGCGCCACCGATTGGATGCCCCCGGCCACCGAGTTCGTGCCGAGCGCAACGCCATCGGCCAGCATGACATGGGCGTTCTGGCCGATGGCCGTGCCGCCCGGAGCGATCTGATCGACGATCGCACCATTGCCGATACCGATTCCGTTGTTGCCGTTGACGACGGTCGTCGGACCGATCGCGACCGACTCGGTGCCAACAGCGAGGGAGTCGCCCGCCGCGGAGTTCGCATGGAAATATTTGCCCGGCGTCGTCGCGACAGAAGCGATGGCACCCTGAAGCTGGCGAACGGTAACCGCATCCTGCGCGCTGGTGCCGTCCGCAACATTGATGATCTGCCGGTAGGACGTGCTCGAACCGACCGAGACGGCACCCAACAGGGTCTTGTCAGTCGTATTGTATTGAATGAAGTTCGTTGGCCCCGCCGCAATCTGACCGACGGCCGGCGCGACCGCGCGATCGGAAATCGATCCCGAACCAAGGGCGACCCCACCAACGACGGTGGCCTGGCTATCTCTTCCGAGCGCGAGCGAACCGTCGGCGGCAGAGGTGGCGTTATAGCCGACGGCGGTAGAGCCTATGCCTTGAGCGGAGGAGTCGCTGACGGCGAGTGTCCTGTCATTGGTGCGGACATATCGGATGCCCTTGCCGTTTGCATCGGTATAGGTCGTCGATGTGTCGCCGGCGATATTGTTGATCGTATTGCCGAGATTGGTAACCTGGCCTCCGATCGTGGTGACGGTCGAATTGAGACCGTCGACCGCCTGGTTCGTGGCAAAAAGCTGCGAGCCGTTGACCGCATCGGTCGAGCCGCCGTTAAGCTGACCGGCCGCGACATTCTGGACCTGGCGCGTTGCCCCCGCCGAACCCACGGAGAAAGCGCCAGCCGGCGTCGCACCCGCGAAGGTATAGGTGGTGCCCGCCACGGTGGCGTTCGCAACCGCTGTCGTCGCGGTCGAGGCCGAATTCAAACCGATCGCCACATCGCCAGCGTTGTTGGCCACCGCATTCGGGCCGACGGCGACCGAATTCCTGCCGATTGCCTGCGAGTCCGGCAAGGTCGAGTTGGCGTGGAAATACTTGATGCCACCGCCGGTGCTGATGTTGGTGATCTCATTGTTCAGATTGGTGATGCCTGTCGTGTTCAGGTCAACCTGCTGGTTGGTCGCAAAGAGCTGCGAGCCGTTGACGGCATCCGTCGAGCCGTTGTTGAGCCTGCCCGCCGCGACGTTGGTGATGGTGCGTTCGGCACCCACTTTGCCGACACTCGCCGTCGAGGCCGGTGTCGTACCGGCGAAGTTATAGGTGTTCCCGCCGATCACCGTGCTGGCGGTGCCAACTGCTAGGTCCGTCACAGAGCCGGAACCAAGTGCGACGTCGCCTGCATTGACGGCCGACGAGAGCGCGCCCAGCGCCACCGAGTTCTGAGCACCGGCATTCGCTCCCAAGCCGAGAGCAGTCGCCTGAACGCCGGTTGCAAGTGAGTTCTGGCCGATCGCGGTGCTCGACGTGGCCGTGGCATTGGCATTCGGGCCGACGGCGGTGCTATAGTCACCTGTGGCCTTGGATATGAACCCCAGCGCTGCCGAGTCTAGGCCCGAGGCGGTCGCGTTACTACCAGCCGCGATGGCATTTGCCCCCGCCGCAGTCGAGAGAGGTCCGATCGCGACCGATTCCGCGCCCGTCGCCGAAGAGTCGGCCAGCGTCGAATTGGCGTGGAAATATTTGATGCCGGCGCCGCTGTTGATGTTGGAAATGTCGGTGGTGTTCTGGGTGACCTGCTGGTTGGTCGCAAAGAGCTGCGAGCCGTTGACGGCATCCGTCGAACCGTTGTTGAGCCGGCCCGCCGCAACGTTGGTGATGGTGCGCTCGGCACCCACTTTACCGACGCTCACCGTGGATGCGGGTGTTGTGCCGGCGAAGTTGTAGGTGTTGCCGCCGATCACCGTGCTGGCGGTGCCGACCGCTGTCGTCGTCACGGAACCAGAGCCGAGAGCTACGTCGCCGGAACTTGCCGCTGCCGTCGCGCCATTGCCCAAAGCAACGTTGCCGACGAAACCGGCAGCACCGGCGGTGGAGCCGTTACCCAGTGCCACGGAACCCTGACCGATCGCCTTGTTGGCGTTGCCGATCGCGACCGAGCCGTTTGCCTGATTGACGGCGGTGGCGCTTGCCGTGCCGTCGCTGTTGGCAATGTTGTTTGCGCCACCGGTGAAGGCGCCAGTGCCGCTTGCAAAGCTCGGATCACCGATCGCGACCGAGCCGTCGCCGTAAGCGGTGTTGCCGGCGCCGATGGCGACCGCCTTGCCGCCAGACGCCGCCGCATTGGTGCCCATGGCGATCGCGTCGGCGGAAGAGGCACTGGCACCATTGCCCATTGCGATGGCCGATTCAGCCGAAGCGGCCGAGTTCGAGCCGATGGCAACGCTGCTCTTCTGGCTTGCATTGGCCGCTGGGCCAAAGGCAATTCCGGATTCCCCCGCCGCCGCCGACGCCGTGCCGATCGCGATTGCGTCGCGCCCAGATGCGATCGCGCCGCCGTTAAAGGCGTTGCCAATCGCAATCGTGCCGGCATTCAACGCCTGACCGCCGCCGATGGCCACTGCCGAGTTGACGGCACTTCCCTGGCCGGAAGCTTTTGCTCCGGCACCAAGTGCCACATCGTAGCCGCTGACGGCCGTTGACCCCTGGCCCAGTGCCGTGGCCGCTATTCCGGCGGCGTTGGCGCTGACGCCGGCAGCCAGAGAATTGTCTCCCGTCGCCCTTGTTCCGGATCCGTATGCAGAGGCATTTGTGCCACTGGCGACAGCCGTACGTCCTGTAGCCGTAGAATTGTCACCGCTCGCACTGGCACCCGCGCCGGCGGCAACGGACAGGACACCACCGGCATTGGCATTGTTGCCGAGCGCGACGCTGGAGGTCGCGGTGCTGGCGACGACTGCGCCGGAGCCTATTGCAATAGCACCGCCGCCAGCAAGCGCCTTTGCCTGGTTACCCAAAGCGACGCCGAAATCTCCTGACGCAACGGTGGTAGGGCCAATGGAGAGCGCGTTGGTTCCGGATGCGGTTGCCGACGTGCCGAGAGCGATGGAATCGGTATTCGATGCAGCGGCGAGATAGCCCATGGCCGAACCCCTCAAGCCGGAAGCAGTTGCCCCGTTTCCGAGCGCAGTGGACTGGTTGGCCGACGCAGTGGCCGACGTGCCGAAGGCGCTGGATCCTGTTCCGGTCGCAGATGCGCTCGAACCCACGGCACTCGACCAGGCTCCTGTGGCGTTCGCCGCTGTTCCGAGTGCCACCGCTTCGAAACTGAAACCGGTCGGGGCTGTGCCGCTCGCATTGGCATTCACGCCGATCGCAATTGGGGAGCCTTGGCCCGTCGCTACCGCCTTTGAGCCGGAGCCCATAGCGATACTGCCACCAGCCCCGCTATTGGCGGTCGCGCTGGTGCCGATTGCCAGCGTGTTCGCCGACAGAGCCTGGGCGCTATTCCCGAAAGTGGTGGCACCGACGCCGTTCGCAACGCTGTTGACGCCAAAGGCCATCGTCCCGTCACCCGTGGCATGGGCCGCTCCACCCAAGGCGACCGCATTGACGCCATTCGAGATGGACAGGGGACCGAAAGCAATCGCATTGATGCCGGTCGCGGAGTTCGCGTAACCCACGGCGATCGCACCGGCGCCGTTTGCTGTGTTGCTGGAACCGAGCGCTGTGGCATTCCGGCCAATCGCATTGGTGCCGTAGCCAACGGCCGTCGCGCCGGCGACAGAGGCAACGGTTCCGCAGCCGATCGCCGTGCCGGCCGCTACCGCGCTGGGATTGGTGCCGCAATCGGCGGCATTAACGTTCACTCCGTTACCAATGGCAAGCTGCGCAAAGGCCGTCTGCGGCGCCATGCCACTGACAACGACAAGCAGCACCCCCGCTGTGCTACCGATGGTCGGCACTCCCAACCCGAGCCGGAGGCGTTTCATGCCCAACACACGATGAGCAGTTCGAAGGGCTGCCATCAGCCTGCGGCGTACGGAACGGCTATCGGCTTTCTCCCGCATCCGGCTTCCAGCAAAATCACTCGGCGACTTGGCGCGCAGAAGTTCCCCAACACATTCCCTCATGCTGCTTTCTCCTCGCTGCTATCTGGGCGACCAAGCGCGCTTGAACCCGCATCTGCGGCTCGATCGTCATTGAAATTGTGCGCTTCCTGAAGCGCACGACCCATTTTGGCGGCCTGGCTTTCGAGCTGCTCGCGGACGGTGTCGACCCACGGCTTCGTCGGTTCCGGGACGGCATGCAAGGCAGCATAGGCCAGATCCGGCGGAAGCTTCGTTGCCACCAGGGCATGACAGATGTCGAAGTGAACCTGCGGCTCTCCCTCCGCATAGGCCGGGGAGGTCAGACCGAAGATCAGGCAGGCAAATAGATAGTCGACTTCCGCGCCAGTCAGCCGACCGACATATCGCTGTTGCAAGGCAGTCCAGGCTACCTCGACTTTCGGAGCAAAGATTTCAAATTCAGGGAATTGAATGTCCATAGAGCACCGGATGGTTACCATCCCGAACATGGCCTTATTTCAGCGCAACGGTATTTTAGAAAATCCCGGATGTTTTTTAGAAAATTACGGTTTTTTGCTCGGCCGATTGCGGGTGTAACCGCTTTGCCACACTTAACCTAAGGGTGTTTGGAATAAGCGTGCGGGCCGGCCGGCGATCGTACGCAAGCATTTCTTTCCGTTGCCGAAAGTCCTTTCTTGCGCACGCGCGCAGGAGAGCCCGCACTGCCATGCGCCTCTCGGATAACACGCGGAGAACAACGAGTTTCGGAAAATTGGAGTTGGCTTCGGATGTGCTCGCGTTTGCGTTCAAGCTCGCGCGGTTATCGCATATATCGGAACTCTGTCGGCGTCCGCCCGCGATATCTCTTCATTGTGGTCGCCAAGTGGCTTTGATCCGAAAAACCCGCCATGTAAGCGATTTCCGCAATAGCGATTTCGCCCTCGGCCAGCAATTTTTCCGCAAGGTCCAGGCGCAGATTTATCAGATAGCGGTGTGGAGGCATGCCGAATGTCTTGGCGAACCGCACGATGAAATGATTGGGCGAAATGCCGGCGACCGCCGCAAGTTCGGCGACGTGTACCTTTTCGGTGAAACGTTCGCGAAGATACTCCTCCACGCGTCGAGCGCTTTTGGCGGAGAGCCCTCCCCTGGGCGACGGAACCTGCTTCATATTGTTTGCATAGGTACGCAGAAGATATGTACTGAACAACGTAACCAATGAATCCAGATAGAGTTCATTCGGAGTTGCTTTCCCGGTTAGCTCGACGGAAATCCTCTGCGCTACGCTGAGGGCGATAAGATCGACGGTGCCAAATGCTGGAGGCTCGAGTTCTACATCGACAAGGTCAAACTCCTGAAGCGCCAGCTCGGACAGAATTTCGGGGGGAATAGCGACGACGAGATTTCTCCTGGTTTCCGGCCAGGCAAGAGTGCTTTCCACGCCGGCGGGGTTAACCGCGATACAACCGATGGGCGCGTCATATTCCGTGATTCTGTCGCTACCTAGAGACGCTCTCAGCTTGCGTGCCGGCCGCAGCATGATCCCGACGGCGTGTTCCTTGGCCAGGAACGTTTGTGATCCCGGATTGCGAACGGAGCTGATGACACTCCGGCGCCCGGTGGTCTTTCTCGGGCCTGCGTTTTCCGGAATTATGTCGAAGACGTGTCGCTCCGTCCGTCCGCGATCGACACCCTCGTAAGCGCCTCGTTCCCGAGCGCCTATCACATCGTTCATCATGTATCGCCCCGCCGAACGAAGTTCCACACACGAACAAGCCGGTAGGACTTCAGTTGCTACGTGAAGCCCTTCTTTGCCCAACCCTGCTTGCCCGCGTGGCGCCGCCAGAAAACCAGCGTGACGCGCGAATGTCAGATAGGATAAAAAGTTAGATTGGGAAGGAAGAATCGTCGGAATGGTAAAAGAAAGAATTGGTCCGAAGATTAGTGCACATTTTTACGCCAGCTGCCGCTTTTGTGGCCATTTCCGGCAAATGACCGACGCAACCCAACGACATCTGCGCCGTTGCCAATAGATGCGGGGAGCTTGGAACCGTTCGATTTCAGGTCAGCCCTCGAATCGCCGGCGGAGCTTTCTGCCTTAGAGCAAGGGGCCTCCGATTAGCGATCAGTGCGACGGTCCTCGTAGAGATCCCATGTGAGTTCCACCAAAGCCAGCAGAACATCGTTCTTATTCCATCCGGCCGCAACTGCCGCTTGGACAATTTCGTCGATGAGAGGCAGCAATTGGCGCTTACACTCTGCCGAGATGTCGGTAGCGACACTTCCTTCCGGAGGCTTCTCGAAGTTCAACGCCACCATCGGCACTCCCATGCAATCAATATCTTGATTACCATATTCACAACGCGGAATAAATCCAGCGTGAAACATAGAATCCACAAGGATCAACACCACATCACACCAGTTCTATGCTTGGTGCGTCGAGAGGGGCTCTGGAGCGTCTCTAAAAGACGACTTAACACATGATAGAGTATCTGCTGCTAAATACTGTTCATGAGAACACGTCTTTCGAAAATCCTATGATCTAGCGGAACGCCTTCGAAAGCGTGCAACCGGCATCGTAAACGTGAGGGCAAAGAGACCGGACGAGGTCCCCTACGCTGTTTCACGGAAGCCAGACTGTGTCGTATGAAGTGTCTGTGGCGTTGCGTGGTCCCGCTGTGTGAATCAGCAATGGATGTCGACGCTGATACACACAATAACTCATTGTAATTCCTCAGGCTGATAGGGTCATTTGTCGCTGCCGAATGACGGGATACCCTAGGTCAAAACTAGAAGGTTTGCATAGCTAGCCTTATCAGGGCCGCCTGCCTGGAGACGCCGGTCTTCGCGAAGATATTGTCGAGATGACTTTTCGTTGTCGTAATGGCCGTGCCGTGTTCCTTCGCGGTCTCGGAGAGCGTTCGTCCTAGCAAAAGGCTTGCTAGAACTCGCGTCTCGGAATGCGTCAGCCGGAATGCTGCCGCCATTGCCTTGGCGGTGCCGAGTTCATCGGGCCCGGCTGATACGAAGATCGCAGCCGCTGCGGAAGGGGCAAACTCCGAGCGCATATTGCTTCCCTTCATCGGTAGAACATGGGCGAATACCGGTGCCATGTCCGGCTCGCTGACGAGGATGCATGCCCCAATCTTGCCGATTCTGCCTTCATCTTCCCCGGCAATGGCCACCGCCTGCCGGATCTCCATCGAGGCAGCCGGAGTAACGGCGCCCAAGATTCCCCGGACGTCCCGGATGGGACCGCCAGCCCGAAACATATCGCTTGCGGCCTTGTTCGCATAGACAATTGCTCCGGTACCCGCCACAAGGACAATGCCTTGTCTCAACCCATTCAACGTTTCGGTCATTTGAGCTTGCTCGATCGCCCGTGCGTCAAGCACGCTGCTGATATTCACTGCTCGCCGAATATGAGGAAGCAACAATTGGCTCAACTCAATCTCATGCTCTGAAAACAGCCCTTTCTCTTCTTGCCGGGTGAGCACGATCTCGGCGAACTCCGACGGCGTGTACTTCAGGAACATGTGCATGACATCGACGACGCCCAGCGGTCCGAGACACTCATTCGCGTAGGGCGAAGTATGAAGATAGGCAGGTTGAAGGTCACGAGACGCCACGAACGGAAGATCCAGCGAAGTTGTCCGGGCGAACCATTCGCTTGTTCTATCATGGATTTCGGATGCATGCCTCGCCCGCTCCGCAAGCCAGTTCGCTTCCCACCCGACAGACCTTCCAATCAGGATACGGCTATGGCGCAGATCGTTGACCGAGAGGATAACGCGAGCGCATTGCAACAAATCGCCGAGCTGCCGGAGAGTTTCACCCCACAAATCAGGCGAAAGAGCGCAATCATAGACTAGCGCGATCAGTGACGACAGATGTCGATTGGACAGGGTTGCCATTCTCGATGCTCCTGATGACACGCGACGGCCAAATCAATCGCCTTGCGAATTGTTCCAGCCTGGCATTTCTCCTCTAAACGGAGGATGCAACAAATGAGCTGTTTTGCAATCATGCATATCGAAGAAGTTGTGGTGGTGAGCGCTGGGTAAGAATTCCATGTCCTGCGGGCGGCCCGCGCGACCGACGCCACGTCCCATATTCCAAGCGCTCCCGCCTTGGAGGCCATCCCGCCAGAGCCGGGACCCCCGTTGGCGATAAACGGGGATCGTCGTTGACGTATTTGTTGAACAGAGGAACGCGGAGGAGAACCGATGCCACAGACCAGGATCATTCCATACAAGAGCGCTGCCACGCTTGGTCGCGGTTTCAATACGTTGACAGGAGAGATCGTCGGCAAAGCCCTGAATGTCATCACCAAGGAACAGGCCGTCTCGGGCGGCGAAGCGCAATATGAAGTGCAGATCACGGAAAGCCATGAGTCGCTCATGAAGAGCCTCGGCCTGTCTGTCGAAGCGAGCGGCCGCTACGGTCTCTTTTCCGCAGAAGGCAAACTGGCCCTCTCGGAAAAGTCGAATTTCAATGCCTCGTCGACCTTCGTTGTCGCAAGTTGCCGCGTCCAGAATGCATTCGAGCTAATCGACAAGGTGGAATTGCTGCCTGAAGCAAAGCCTCTCCTGGAGGACCAGGAAAAATTCAAGACAGCTTTCGGGACCTCCTTCATCCGCGGCTTTCAAACCGGTGGGGAGTTTTATGTCGTACTTCAGGTCACCTCGACCAGTCAGCAAACGCAGAGCTCGCTCAGCACGTCATTCCAGGCTGATTGCCAGGGTCTCGCAGTCGGTGCCAGTTTTCAGATGGCTTACGACCGAGCCAAGAGCTCTACGACCAGCGTGACCCAAGTTTCCGTCCTGATGTACCAGCGTGCGGGTCAGGACGAACAGCTCTCCTATGTCGCCGATCCGCCGTCTGTGATCGCCCGGTTGAAGGACTTCCCCAGGATCGCGAGGGAACATCCCTGCGGCTATGAGTGTGAAGTCGCCGACTACAATACCCTCGCCCTGCCGGCGGTAAACGAGGAAGAGGTCGCCGACCGCGAGATGGCACTTGTCGACTGCGCAAGGCTTCGCCTGAAATTCATGACGCGTCGCAACGATATCGAGTTCGCCCGCGAGAACCGCGTATTCTTCGAAGAGTTACCGACGGACGCAGAACTTGCCGATATGTGGGAGAAATATTCGCGCGCGGTATCACTCGTCCAGCTGCATGCGCAGAAGATTGCAGGCAAAACAATAGCTCCGACTGTATTCGATCTCTCGGTTGCCGCGCCCGGCCTCACCCTGCCGATCGTCAATTTGAAGCGGGCGAATGTGCCATCCGATATTCCCGTGCCGCCTCTAGTCGGAAACGCAATCGACAACGCAAAAGCGCAGCTCGCGGCCATGGGTCTCGATTATGAGGGAGATGGAAGGTCGGTCAAGACCGACACCGGAGCGGTCCTCATGACCGTTACCAGCCAATCGCCCGCGGCCGGTGTACTTGTTCCCCCGAAGACCCGTATTCGATTGACTTACAACTACGTCGCGTCACTTCGGTTCCGTTGGATCGGGAAGGCTGAAATTCCCCTACATATCCCCAACCTCGTCATAAATCGCTGACAGGAAAAATCAGGAGGCCAAAGCCATGTCGTATTATACGCTTGAAGCAAATAGCGTCGAGGAAGCACGAAGCCTGGCAAGCGAACAAGGAGTGCCATGTCTTGTTCTTTCTGAGGAGATTCTCCAGCAAATCGAGTCTGCCGAGGCTGAGGGCGGTTTTGTCGGAGGGCTGTCAGGGGCGTCGGGCGATGGTGGATACTCTGCTGAAGGTGTCGCCGGACCAAACTCGAGCACTGCCTTGGAGCCGGCGCCGGTCGAGCTTCTGGACATGGACGGCGCCGTCCCCGCTGGCGCGTTGTTCGAGGAAGCCGTCGAGAAGATATTAGACCTCAAGGATATATGGGAAGCCTTTCACGGAGACCCTCTCGGTCCGGTCATACTAGTGCCCAAGCGCGAGCTCGATCGCTGGCTGGGACGGGGCGGCCCTACCGCCTAACTGTCAATCAGCAGGGAACATTCACCCCATTTATGGAGTGCGCCCCTCGGGTGGACAGACCGGGATGACGAACTGATCGGCCGACCGCGTTTTCGGAAACAAGACACATGGCAAAACACCGAAGGCATAGCGTCGAGTTCAAACGTCAGGTCGCGCAGGAATTCGTGGCCGGCGAAACGCTTCATGGTCTGGCAAAACGCCACGGCGTGTCGCGCGACCTTACCCTAACCTGCCGCGGCTCTTTCAACATAGCGTAGAATTCTGATCACCGTAGATCGGCTAACATCGGCTTCCCGTGCTATGTCATCGATTGATCGACCATCAGCTTTCAACCGCAACACGGTTTCGGACCTGTGCCTCGTCACTTCGACGGTGGGATGGGGATGGGTTTGGATCCCCCCAACAACGACAGCACCCTTTTCGGCCGACTTTTCGAGAGATCCCGCTTCAACAGGCATCGTGGCATCCTCCCTTGGATCGCGACTTACCGGGAGAATGAGACCCGTCAACGACCGAGTAAATTCAGATATTAGCGGTATACGAACTCAGCCCATTAGGCAGCTGCGATGCGGCGATCTGTTAATTTGGCAGCTCTCTACGACGGTCTAGTTCTTTTAGAAGGCTAAGCAACGTCTTTGCGGCTTCAAGGTGCAGTCGCGGTCTAGCGTCTGTGTATCGGCGCAGTGATTGGGGGCAGATCGGCCTTACAAGGTGTTGATTTTCCAAAGATCGGCGGGGTCATTGCGCGACGCCGATTCACACCCGCGTGACGCCATCGGTTGAAGCGGTTTACACAGGTCGTATAAGGCCCATAACGAGCAGGAATGTCTGCCCGTGACGCACCGGTTCTCAGCCGCCAGAAAATCCCATTCAAGACCCGTCGGTCATCAACACGGGCCTTGCCCCGAACCTTGGTCGGCAGAAGAGGTTCGATCACAGACCATTCGAAATCCGTCAAATCAAAGCGCGCCATCACTGCCTCCAAATCAATGGTGGCAGTGAATCACAAACAAAGGAAATCTAAAACTATTTTATGGGTATGTGACCTAATCTAGCTTGGAGGAAACTACCCGTGGCTGGTCGGTGCAGCCTACCGCCTTTCCCACCAATATGACCCGGCTTCGCCGCATCCGACCACCTCCATCGCGAATTTTTGAAAAGGTACTAGACGCCAACGGTCAATCATCCTATCGGGCGTATTACCGTGTATTGCCCCCTTTCCAGTTTCATCAAATGGAAGGTACCCAGCTGAGCGAGAATAGCGAAATGCTCAAGCGCTTTTACACGCCTGATGTTTTCGAGCCGTCGTATGGGACTATCCAGACCGACTGTCGCAATCGCTGGAAAGTAGCCATAGCATTCATCTCGCTCCAACGAGCCGTAAGACGCTATACAGCGATCGAACATAGGTTTGCCCTGAGCGTCGAATTCCTCGTAGTCTCTGCGGTCTGATACAAGTAGCGAGCGAGCGAGGATGTTTGGATCCGAACTGCGTTCCCGCTTTTCGAACCCGGGGGGCAGGATGAATTTCGTTGGGGCGAGCTTGCTGGATGTCAATCGCAGATCAACAAGATCGATCTCGAAATGATCATGTCGCTCAGACCAGCAGATAAGCCGACCGAACGCGGAATGGGCGACCACGAAGCAATCTTTGTGACTAAAATCCGCATCCGCGCCGAAAACCAAAGCAAGGATGGGCGAGAATTCCGCCGGATCGCAATATTGTACCTTTCGATCGAAATAGTCGCCCAGCCCGTATGCGCGCAAAAAATCCATAAAACTGCTCGGCAGGCCTTTAGAAAGGCGGGCATCCTGCTCTGCCGTCAATGGAAGGCATCTCTGTGGCGGCCCTATTTCGTCAATCGTGTCTACAAAAAAAGAATCCAACATTTAATACTCGTGCTGTCCAAAAAGGCGATAGCGAATGCCCGATGTGTGACCCGGTCATTCGACAGTTTTGGTCTAGCGCAGTGAGATTGGCACGACGCTCAAATACCGTTCACGCGAGCCACGGGTGTTCAGCCGATTTTCCTCACAACTTTCGACACACCGTATCCTTCGACATCGACAAGATTAAACTCATTCGTCTGCGCGACGATGGCAAGGTGCTCGGGTGCTCTGAGACGCTTGAGATATTGAAGCTCCGGAGACCCACCAAGCGCCAAAGCGGGGACAAAACCGTAGCACTCCCCTATTAGGAGCGATCCTAGTTTTTTGACGGCACGCTTGAAAAGAGGTTTATCGTTCACGTCGTAATAGTCTGCGTCCGCCCCAAATGGTGTTATAAAGGTTCGATCGGTATTGGCATCTCTCACAAGTTTCTTAGTCAGTAAGCGACACGTTACGCTCCCCGCGACAGCGTCAATCACTGTCAACCCGTAATCTCTATGCCAGCAGAAAATCTCGCCAAACGCACTGCAGGCGTATGCATGGCAATTTTTATGGGAGAAGGTTTCATCACCACCAAAGATCAGGGCCAATACTGACCTCAGATCATCAGGATGGCAAATCTGGATCAGTCCATCTTGAAAAACCGCGCGGCCGAAGGCGTTCATGAATTCAACCAGGTCGTTCGGAAATTTCCCGGTCAATTGACGTGCCCCCTCTTCAGAGAAGGCTGCAATCAATTTGGGGGCGCCAAAATCCTCAATATACTCAGCAACGTCCTTCGATAGCTCCATCTCAACACTTCCTCAGTTTCACATTCATTTTTCCTTTACCTAGACCGCTAGCCTTCATTTCATTGCATAGTCTTCTAATAACTGAGATCTACGGCCTTCCCATTGCGAACCGAGCGAGGAATTAACGGAGCGCGCGCCCATGAATTACGGCGACAGTACACTAATTTTTGGTTCTCCAGCCGGAACGAGACGGGCCATGGGTATGCTAAATAGGGCGTGTTCTTATTTAAGCGCACTATCACCGTAATTTTAAATCGGCCACCAGCTCCATGGTCGCCGCCCGCAGCCGCGCGGCACGGCTGGGCGAGCGGGCGCTGGGACATGTCGATCCGGGAGCGGCTTCAGCGGTGATTATGTTGCGGGCGATGCGGGATGCGTTTGTAGAGGTTAAGGTGGGTGGTTGAGCGTCTTACTCTCGCGGGTGGCATTCGTCTCAATTTAGCCAATCAACCTCTGTTTGCGTAGATAATCCAAGTATTTCGGATCAGATTCCTCGAAAATTTCCTCGCCTTCGCTCATATAGGCGCGCAATAGAGCATCGGTACTTTCGTCTTGGCGGCCAAGATCAAAAAGACAAGTTCCTATGCCAAGCTGCACGAAGCTGTTGGCGCACCCATCGCTGCTTGCGGCGGCTTGTCGAAAGGAATTAAGTGCTTCATCGAGATCGCCTTGTTGTCTTTGCGCATCGCCTATGGAAGCATGAAGCCATAACGCGGCGTCCCACTTCCGCCGCGGCTCCGGCAATAGTTGCAAAGCAGCGCCCCAACTCGATATAGCCGCTTTCGTATCCCCCCGATCAAGAAAGTCGTTTCCCTGTTCGGAAAGTTCCGCGACGCGGTCGTAGATATCGTCCGGCAGTTCCTCTTGCGCACTATTCACCGCGAGCAGCCTTCTCTTTTCGGTAGAAGTCGAGATAGCTCGATTGAGCGCCTGCGAAGCCCTTTTGGCCGTAGATCTCATATACTCGTCCGAAAACGTAATAGGCGCGATCCATATCACCAAGTTTGTACATGGCCTCACCTTCGGTCATAAGTACTAGGTGGTCCTCATGATTTGGATCGCCATACATGTCCGCCATGATCTGCGACCACTTCGAAACGTTCTCCTTGTCCCCCAAATCCGCGAAATCCTGAACGAAGCCCGCCGAAAGGCTTGGGGGTAATAGTCCCAGTTTGATTTGGGCTCAGGAATTAGGTTCCAGGCCTGTAAACCTATGTCGAGCGACCCTCTTAGGTCACCAGACGAGAACTTCTTGCCAGATATCTCCTGCAGTTCATCAATGCGCTCCCTGATGGCGGGCTCGATTTGCTTTTTCCGGTTCATGAGTAACTCACCTTATGGGTGTTAGGCATCGTGAGGTGGTCCGTCCACTTCGGGCGGAATTCGACGGTCCCCAATTTTCGTCGATAAGCGCGAGAGCGCGGTCGGAACGCAACAAATGAGCGACATCCAATGGCTTAAATGTATAATTGAGAGTGCAGCGTCAAAGTTGCTTATTGGTTCTGCGGCCAGAACAAGACAAGTCATAGCGTAAGCTAAATTCGGTGTGCGTTCTCATGTGAGTGCATCATCGCCGTAATTCGAGTCACCTGAGATTTAGTAAACAATAAATTGACCGTTCGGAAAATTTCCAGAAAATCCGCACGGGAAATGCCCATGAAAATAATAGAACGAAAGAGAAGAAAAAAACGCTGGCTCTACCAGATCTGAATACTCCGCTTCCATGCACAAGTGGAATATGTCCCATCGGACACATTTCAAAAACGACTCTGGGAGCTTGTTCAATACCATAACATGCTCCGACTTATCCCTAACTAGAGCATCGGAGAAAGGCTTCACAATCTTTAAGATAGAATTCCACTGATTTAGCCGCTCCTTGCTCTTTTCTCTGATCCGTTCGCGCAACTGGTTGGCGGCTTCCAAGGTGAGGTTCTCCCACTCAAGCGCCGAGCAGGATTTTATGGCCGCACCCCATGAGTCCACAAACTCTACTTGATTCTGGTCCTTATTTCCGACATTCACAAACCATTCGACGGAATCGAGCCTATCTAATGTTGCGATTGTTCGAGGACTGGGCTCCGACAAGAATTTTCTCCCAAATTACTTGGACTGATTTATACGCCCGGGTACCCTAGGCACGAAGTCATCAGCATTCAAGCCATAAGCGCCTCGGTTCTGCGCTGCTAGACCAGCTAAATTGTCGACTTCAGCAGGCGTGTATCCGCCGGCTCTCAAAGCCTGACGCAAAGCGCTATCATACTCGCTCACCGTTGGAATAGCGCCTTCAAGCGATCCGCCAGCGCGATATTGATCCCAGAAACCTTCCAAAGATTTATGGAACTCATAATGCGGCGAACCGACATCTTTAAATGCATTTCCTTTCATTGCATTCGCGATGCCTTGATCACTTGGAATCACGTCGCGGAATGCCGCATCTTGATTCATATGATTTGCTTGCTCGCCTGTTCCTTTCAGTTGTTTGCGCATTTCTTTGTACGAGCCAGCCTTCGTACTCCTAGCTCCCTGTTCTCCACCAACCTTTGCCGTACTCTCTGCAGCCTCACCAGCTTCCTTCGCCACAGTTCCGGCTTCTGCTCTCGCCAAATCATCGGACATCGCGCCGGCGGTGCGCGCAGCAGTCTGACCCGTCTGCTTCAATATGCTTCCTGCACCCGCGACACCACCGAGGATCATCTGACCGCCACTGGCGATCGTTTTCGCGGTCTTTACCTGCCCGGGCGTTCCACCCAAAGCTGAAACCACGGCACCCGTGGCTTGAACCGTTGCAGTCTCCTGTGGCTTGCCGTACCACATCTGACGAAGGCCCGTGGAAACATTGTCGGAAGCATTGATCAACCCAGCTACCCCGACCGCCTGCCCCGCAACTCCAAGCGGTGCCCCAACAACGGTGGCATCCGCCGCTGTCCCTCCAACAATGAGCGCGCTCGAGCCAACCGCCTCAAATGCTCCACCAACGGCCTGGACCGCCCCCATGGTTCTTGGGTGTTCCTCTACCCATTGACCGACAGCCTTGCCTGCGTCACTGGCTGTCTGGCTTGTCCAATCCCAGGCTTTTTCATACCAGGCCTTGTCGTCTTTATCGTTGCCGTCCGGCGCCTTCTTCGCCTCGGTCGACTGGACATAGACATATTCGCCTTCGGTATTGCCGTTATTTAATGTGCAACGATCATTGTGGCGCTGCACCCAGATGCCATTTGCCCGGACGATCCCCGAAGATGTGACCGGCACGACAACATCCCCAACCGTACCTGATTTACATCCCAGCCCCACGCCCGGTTCATCGCCGTAGCAACGGAAAAACTTCGAGTCCTGGCGTTTGATGATCATGCCGTTCGAACGGACATCAGGCGAATAATTTAGATTGTCGGACGCTTTGCCCCAGGACATGTAGGGAACCGGCTTATCCGGTGATTTGCATACGTCCGGCGACAGACATACGGCGAGCGCCTTGCTATCGTCCGGAATAATTTCGGGGGGTGCGGGATCGGCCGCGGCTGGAAGTGGTTGTGCGGCCGGTTTTTCCGCTTCCTTCTTCGGAGGCGGCCAGGGCCCGTCGTATTTCAGCAGGGGATTGTTGCCATCGGGCGTCTTCGTGAGCAGCGTACCCGACATCGGCGGTCCGATGATTTTGGTATCCGCAGGCAACCCGTAGAGAGCTGCGAAATCGCCGTCATAGATCGGGTCGGGAAATTGCCGCTCGCCCATCAAGCCACTCCCTGAGCGGAACTTGCAAAATCGACGCGCGGCAATCCCCGCCGCTCCGGCCAGGGGAAGCCAATCCGCCAGGTCAGGAAAACGCGCCCGAAACCGGGTCGCATGTCGAAGTGCACGCCGTCGAGCACCATGGGGCCGCGTGCCGGGCCGGCGCCTCGATCGATCGTGACTTCAAGCCGAATATTGGGGAGTCGCCCCTGAAGCATTTCCATGCCCGGCAGAAGATGGTCGAGCTCGAACTGTTCATCGCCCCGCAGCCAGGGATTTGCTATCAGGTCTGGATGGGCTGCCTGCCAGAAGGAGAAATCGAAGTCGGCGGGAAGCAGCGGATGTCTGTCCTTCAGCCAGACATCATCGTAGGTCCCGGCCTTCTTAAGCCGATCCTCCCAAAATGGCGAAAGCAGACCGAAACCTGCGGGTGACGGCCTGTCGCCGACAGAGCGAATTGGTTCTTCCGCATCCTCGATCTGTGGCGCGGGCCATTCCGGCTTGTCGCGAAACTGCCCTGTATCGACAAGACCAATGCCGACCGGATTGCGCTCAAATGTCTCGCCACCTTCGAGCTGCCCACCGAATGCAAGGCGCCAATCGATAGGCACGTAAGTCACTGGCTCCCCTGACGTCAGCTCCCAACCGTCAAGCGCATCCTCCTTCTCCTTGTCGACGAGGCCGCGCCATGTCTTGCGGGTCCTTGCCCGCCAGAAACGCGGACCGTGGACACGAAGCCGTTTTTGAACAGGTCCGACTTTCAGACCGCATGTCCAGGATGACGTCGCTACGCCATCCGGTGCGAAAGCAGCCCCGATAAAGGTTACGTCGGTAGCCGGTTTGAATGGCGCCAGATCGGTGCAAGCCATCTGCGGCGTCTGATGCGGATCGCCGTCATAGACGTCGGACATGACCAGGGGTCGCTGTATATCGTCCAAGACCAGCGGACCACCGTTCGTCAGCTTGAATGTTCCTCTGGCAACAACGACACCCAGCAAGTCACCTACCAAATTATATTGGCGGAAAGCGAGCGCCGGAAACGGTGTGCTATTGTCGACCGACATGGTGCCTCAGCCCTGTGCCGTCGTGTCCGACGATGTTGGCGAAGCTTCACTGAAGCCACCGCCCGGCTTGTTGAGATCGACGACCTTGCCGTTGATCTGCGTCGGTCCCGATGCAGTGAAATTGAACTGCGTCCCGAGAATGATCACCGTGCCATCCTGGCGCATGATGAATTTGGAGGCGCCGCATTCGATGACGAACTCTTCGCCCACGATCACCTTCTTGAACTTGCCGACTTTTTCCAGCGAGGTCTGGCCGACATGCGTGACCTTGCTGACGCCGATCTGTTCGGCTCTTGCAATGCCGACCGTGTCGGATTTGAACGACCCGACAATCGTGTTCATGATGCCCGGAAGCGGAAAAAGGCCACTTGCCGCTTCCCCCAGGCCGCTGCCGGAACCTGAAAGATTGGTGCCGGCATCGGCCCTTGGGTTTGGCCCGGAGACCACCCCTTCACGGTTGCCAAGACCACCCAGGCCAAGAAAGCCCAAGGCCGAGGAGGCAAGGGTCCCCGCGAATGCGGCCAGCCCTTCTCCGCCACCGCCAGCAATTTGCCCCGCCTGCGAGAGTAATCCAGCCGTCTGCCCCGAAAGTCCTTGTACCGCTCCCATCAGCGCCATCGCCATCGGCCCCGTGCCGCCGACCACCGTATTCACCGATCCGCCGATCTCGTGCTTCTGGTTGCCGCTCACCTCGACGGCGCGGTTGCCGCCGATGGAGGCGACTTCGTGGCGGTCGACGCGCTTGGTGCGGTCGTTGCGGATACGGGTCGTCTGGTCCTTCTGGGCATGGAAGAACATATTCTCGCGGCCGGCATCGTCCTCGAAGGTCATTTCGTTGAAGCCGGTGCCCTTATGGGTATTGGAGCGCATCACCATGCGGGTCTTGTTGCCAGGCAGGTCATAGGGCACGCCATTGCTTGGATTCGGCACCACGCCTGTTACCAGCGGGCGATCCGGATCGCCGTCGATGAAAGCGACCATGACTTCCATGCCGATGCGCGGAATGACCTGGCCGCCCCATGTGCCGCCGGCCCAGTTCTGGGCGACGCGTACCCAGCAGGTATCCGATCCATCCTTCTTGGCGCGGCGATCCCAGGGATACCAGAGTTTGATGCGGCCGTAGCGGTCCGGATGGATTTCCTCTCCAGCAGGACCGGCAACGATCGCAACCTGCGTGCCACGAATGCGCGGCCGCTCGGTGTTGCGATGCGGCGTCATCGATACGCGCGACGGCAAAGCCTCGAATTCATTGGTATATTCCGGCTGATCCATATTGGTTTCGTAGGATGGATCAACGGCGGAATGGGTCGCCCGTACGATGACATGCTCCTCATAGACATGGTCGGGATGGGCCACTTCGTAAGGCGTGAAACGACGACCGGCCTCGAGGATGCGCGATGATGACTGGCCGACGACACGATTATGGTCGGCTTCACTTGCCTGCATGCGCAGCTTCTGCGCTCTCTCGGCTTCGGCCACGGATGAAATGCGCGCCGGATATTCGTAGAGCTCGCGCTTCATCGCACCCGGCATCTGCACCAGCGAGGACGTCGTCGTGCCTGGCACCATCTGCGGTGTCTCAAAGTTCCAGTCGGCGCCGGCGCGCTGCCCGGGAATATAGGCATAGTGCTTCATCCACTCACTGATGTGATTTCGGTCCGTCGAGCCCTGAGCAAGACGCACCCTGCCCTCGCCCTGCGCCGAGGGAGAGGGGCCTGCCCAGGAGTTTGCACCATCTCCAACATGCAGCCGGTGGCTGCCCTGGTCATGGGAAAACCAATAAAAGAGTCCGTCCTCCTCGAAACGACGGGTGAGGTAGTCCAGATCCGTTTCGTTCCATTGCACCGAATAGTGCTGCGGTGGTGGCGGCGTCACGACACCCGAAACATCCGGGGCCGGAATCCCGTGTTCGGAAAACAGCATTTCGACGATGTCGATGCTGGTCTTGTCCATCCATATGCGGCAATCCGAACGTTGCGACAGCAGCCACATCTGCGGCTTCAGCACCATCGAATAGGAACGCAGGCCACGCGTGATTGGCGGCCCCTCCTGAAGGGAGGTGACGAGACCGTTGAACGGTCGTCGAACGCCATCGCTCCCGTCCTCCGCCTGTTGGACCTCCAGTGAGACATCGACGAGTCGGCCGATCAACTCCTCCGGCCTGATGACCTCGCGTTTGGCACGCACGGAGAGCCGGATGTCGAACAGCGACGAGACACCTTCAGTGATCGTCACCCGCTCAGGCAGGAGCTGATCCGCGCCAAGCGGTGAGGCGACCCGAAGATTTCGCGTCGCCTGAATGAAATCATTGACCGAAGGTTGGTCGTTCATCGGCGTCTTATCCTACCAGTGAACTTGTGGAGCCTGCCTTGCCGGTACTGCCCACCGCCTGCCTGCGACCACCAACGAGATAGGCGATCTGGTACAACGTACCGTTCGGCACGGTTTCCCGCATGCTGGGACCATAGAGCACTTCGGGCGTCAGGATCTTGCCGATGTCAGCGCGCGATGCGACCGTTCCCAGGAAATAGGCGCCTCGAGCCATATAGGTCCGCGCCTCGCCATCCGTCACCGTATAATTGAACTGAGCCACGAAGACCGAATGATGGTTGATGTCCATCTCCCGGATAATGTGAGGTTCGTTGTCTCGTAGCCACACCGTTAGCCAGTGCGTCAATGACATCTCGTTCGCTTTTTCCATAACCGATCGGAGACCAGATGCGAACGCACCCGCAGCTTGGTTGCGGGCGGCGTATTCGCGCGGGCCGCTTGGCCACGAGAAGTAATCATAGGAAGGACCGCGCCCTGCGCGCCTAATCGGCGGAAGGTCGGTCTGCTTCACCGGCTCCATTTTCAACACCGGCGAGGAAACAGAAAAATCTACCATGGCGACCTCGATGAAAAACGTTGTCAGAAACGTGAAAACCACCGCCGTAGCGGCGATCCAGCATCAAACCTTGCTCCGACGCGCGTGATCGTGGCGCGCCGGAGCAGTGTTATCCTTAGGCGGCCTTGGTGGTTGCCAAGTCGTAAGATGCGATCATCGGCGACTGCGGAGCCTGTGAGTCGTCGTAAGGCGTGTACTTCACTTCCATCTTGGTGAAGTTGAGCTTGATGGTCTCGACTGGGCGATCGCCATTGGAGTCAACTGAATAGCTGGCGATCAGCGTGTTGGTGAGCGTGTATTCAATATAGGTATCGCCCGGATTGCCGGTCGTGACCAGATGAATGACTGCCTGCTTGCCAGTGCGGCCCGAGCACGCTTCCTGGAACAGCTTGGTCGACGAGGAATCGCTGACCTTGGTCAATATGACTTCCGAAACAGTGGGCTCGGAAGCTTCGCGGTTCGCTGCGGAACCCGCAGAAGTCTTCATGTTGCGCGAAACGTTCCAGTGGATGACTTCAATGTCCATCCACTTCTTGTGCTGTTCATGGGTGGCATCGCCCTGAATTCCGTCGATCTGCAGATAAATCGGCATGCTCGCAACTCTCCTGTTGGGATTGAATTCGCCCTGTCGCTGCAGGACGGGTTTACCTTTCCGTCTAATGCCGCATCCGGGCGCTATGTTCGTCCGGGGCTGCTTCATTCGCCGTGCCATCTTGTTCGGGGCCGGAGAATTCATTGTCGTCGACCGGCTTCTCCACGATGAGGAAACGACGATCGTCAAAATTGATGATGATGCCAGCGATCTTGCGTTTCGCCGCAACAGCGTCGAGGAAGAAGGTCGACAGTATGGGCAGTAGATCGCGCGCGATCATGGTCTCGATGGCGCGAGCGCCCATTTCGCTTGCCTTGGCGCGACTGACCAGCGCATCGCGCGCCTCCTGCGACAGGGAAACCTCCGTTCCGTAGGAACCCGCGACGCGGTCACGAATACGGCCGATCTGAATATCAACGATACCGCTGAGCGTCTCGCCGCTCAGCGGCATGAACGGCAGAACGGTCGTGCGGCCGACAAAGGCCGGCTTGAATTGCTTCTGCAACTCCGGCAGCAACATTGCCTCCAGCGCCTCGCCCTCGGGCATCGTTTCCGGATCGGTGGCCAATGCGGCCAACAATTCAGAGCCTGTATTGGCGGTCATCACGATCGTTGTATTCTTGAAATCGATGTCGCGACCCTCGCCGTCGCGCAGCGTGCCCTTGTCAAATACCTGGTAGAACACTTCTTGGACGCCCGGATGCGCCTTGTCGATTTCGTCCAACAACAAGACGCCGTAAGGCCGGCGGCGTACAGCCTCGGTCAATACCCCGCCTTCGCCATAGCCGACGTAGCCGGGCGGCGAGCCGAGTAGCAAGGAGACCTTATGCTCCTCCTTGAACTCGGACATGTTGATGGTCGTCAGATACTGGCTGCCGCCATAGAGAAGATCGGCCAGCGAGAGTGCCGTCTCGGTCTTGCCAGTTCCGGACATGCCGACAAGCAGGAAGACGGCTGGTGGCCGGCGCGGGTCCGAAAGGCCTGCGCGAGCGGACCGCATCACAGCTGAAATCCGGTCTATCGCCCCGTCTTGCCCAAGGACCCTTTCTTTGAGCCTTGCATCGAGTGTCTTGACGATTTCCACCTGATCCGACAGCAACTTCCCGACCGGGATACCGGTCCACCGCGCCACGATTGCGGCGATGACATCCTTGTCGACAACGCGAGGCACCAGAGGCGTCTCGCCTGCAGCCTCGGCAAGGTTGCGCTCGGCTTGTGCGAGTGCCGTTCTCGCGACGTCTTCGGAGGCGCCGTGTGGAGAGAATAACGCGACGTTGTCGCCCCGCAAGCGAGTACCCTCTTTAGCCAAGGACCCGTGAGGGTCGGCGAGCGAAGCCTCAATTCGATCAGCCTCCTCGGAGAGCCTGATCTCCTCAGAGAGTTTGCCCTGCAACCGCTCGATCTCGATCGCGACTTCGCGCTTCTCGCTCTCGATGATAGCCAGACGATCCATAAGCTCGGAAGTCGATGGCTCGGCGGACAGCGCCTCGGCCTCGGCCGCAAGCATGTGCTGCTCGTTGCGCAAGCCGGCGAGCGCCTCTGGAACTGTCTGGCGACCGACGGAAACAGCCGCTGCCGCAGTATCGATCAGGCTGATCGCCTTGTCGGGCAGCTGCCGCGCCGGAATATAGCGCGCCGAGAGGCGAACCGCCGCCGCCAGCGCCTCGTCGCGAATGCGCACCTTGTGATGCGCCCTGAAGCTGCCGGCTACGCCGCGCAACATGCGGATTGCGGTTTCCTCATCGGGTTCAAGCACCTGAACCACCTGGAAACGCCTAGTCAATGCGGCATCCTTCTCGATATGGCGCTTGTATTCGCTCCATGTCGTCGCGGCGATGGTCCTGAGCTCGCCACGCGCTAGCGCCGGCTTCAGGATGTTGGCTGCGTCGCCTTGTCCGGCTTGGCCGCCGGCGCCTATCAGGCCATGCGCCTCGTCGATGAAGAGGATGATCGGTTCAGCCGCCGCCCGCACAGCCGCGACCACCCCATGCAGACGGCGCTCGAATTCGCCCTTCACGCCGGCGCCGGCTTGCAACAGGCTAAGATCAAGGAGCAGAATCCGCACCGGCTTCAGCGTCTCCGGCACGCGACCGGCTGCGATCTCAAGCGCAAGTGCCTCCGCAACGGCGGTTTTGCCGACACCGGCCTCACCGACCAGGATCGGATTGTTCTGCCGCCGGCGCATCAGAATATCGATGACCTGTCGCAATTCGCGGTCGCGCCCGATGACAGGATCGATCCGACCATGTCTAGCATCGGCCGTTATGTCCCGCGTGTAGAGGCGCAGAAATTCGTTCTCGCCGGCGGCATGAGCCTCCACCGAATGCTGCGGCAGCGTCAACCCATCACCGGAGAAAGCCGCGTTCAACCGCTTTTCGAGTGCATTCCGATCGATGCTACGCAGTGAAGGCGCCATGCCTCGCGCCATGATGCGCAGCGACTGATCATCCGTCAGAGCCGTCAAGAGATCGGCAAGGCCAATGCTTGTTCGCCCGCATTGAAGGGTCGTCACAAGCCAAGCCTCCCGCATCAAGGCAAGGAGATTCTGAGACAGCACGAGCGCAGCACCGTCGCCATGCGGCAACTCGGCGATGGCGCTATCGAGCTCTGCGCGTAAAGCCTGCGACGACACGCTAAGCTCTTCAAAAAAGGAGCAAACTTCCGGCTTTGCCAGCACCGCCGCCATCCAATGTGCGACATCGACATTTGCGTGGCGTTCACGCGCTGCGAGCGAGGCCGCAGCCTCGAGACCAACCCGCAGCTCGGGCTCAAGCGTTCTGATGAGACGGTTGAGATCGATATTTGACACGCAGAAGTTTCCTCCTTTGGGTATGCTACGGCTGTATCCTCCATACCGCGACAACAACTAGGGCGGTCATTCCGACGCGTCCAGACCAAAACATAATTTTTTTCAATGCGAAAAATTTCGAGATGGTCATAAATTCGTTACAGAATAGTCACGGTTGACAAAGAAATATACCGACCTAATTATCCCCACCTCAAGAGATGTAGTTCTGAACGTGGAGTTATTCCCCTGATCAGCGTCCAAGACATAGAAGCTCCATTTGAGGAAAACGCGCCATGCGGAGAAAACATCCGCACTAATACTTCTATGATTGAAATATACTATAGAATAAAAGACGCCAGAAACCAAGCGCGAGCTGCAGAAAGAGGTATATCACCAGGCGAAAATATTAGCCTTTCACCTCTTTGGCTGGATGTTAGCAATCTTGGGTTGCGGATTATTTCTTCAACCAGTAAGGATCTCGAAGTATTAGCGTGGTTTGCAGAAGCAGAGTTACGTTTGCGCGGCTTTGAGGGGTTGCGAGATGTCTACCAGGCAATCGCGTCGCTTTTAGACAAGCATTGGGAGAAATTTCATTCCGTCGGAACAGATGATCTCGAAGAACGCCTCGCCCCGCTTTCCGGCCTGAACGGGGTCGGTGGCGAAGGAACCATCATTCAGGCGATCAGGCTGTCCCCACTCGTTCCCGGAACGAAATTCGGTCAGTTGTCCCTGTGGGATTTCCAGCTGTCACAGCGCCCCAATGAGGGGAAGCGGCGCGAGGAATTGAATCAGGCGGCGCTGGAAGCCGGTACGGCCGCCATGAGCTCCCATCTCAACGCGGTCGTGGGTTGCATTTCGGCTTTTGATCGGCTTGTCGCTATTTTGAACGAGCGCTGCGGGCAGATGGCACCGCCCAGTTCCAATACCCACAACGTCCTGCAGGAGGCTGCCTTGGCACTTCGTGCTCTCGCCGGCATCGCGCCGTCTTCTGGCGAGACCCACACGGAACCGCAGCAACCAGAAGGTTCCGCCGAACCGATTGAAAGCCGCCCAAAGATTGCCAGTGCCGATGCGATCGGCTCCCGTGAAGAGGCCTTCGAGCTATTGCTCGCCGTTGCGCGCTACTTTCACCGTAGCGAGCCGCACTCCCCAATCTCGATGTCGATCGAGACGATGGTCAGACGCGGTCGCATGGATTTCTCGGAACTGTTGGCCGAATTGCTGCCGGAGCAACAGGCGCGCAACGCCGTCCTGACGGCGGCGGGCATTCAGCCGAAATCGAACAAGAATGCATAGCGAATACAACCGGTACCTTGAAGTTTTTGCAACCCGCCCTTTCCAAAGTCGAGTTGCGCCACATGTGAAAAGCGAGTTTGCCGCTGGCATCGAAGGAGAAGCTTTATGGCGAGTGTTCACGAAAAACTGGAACGAGTGCGCAAGCCGAGGGTCCACATCAAATACGAAGTGGAGACCGAAGGCGCCATGGTCGTCAAGGAGTTGCCCTTCGTCGTCGGCGTGCTCGGCGATTTCTCCGGCAACCCGACCCAACCGCTGAAACCCTTCGGCGAGCGCAAGTTCGTTCAGATTGATCGCGATAATTTCGATGATGTGATGCGCCGCATGACGCCGGGCTTGAACATCTCCGTCGAAAACACGCTTGAGGGCGACGGCTCGCAGCTTCCGGTTTCGCTGAAATTCGAAAGCATGCAGGACTTCGAGCCTGGCTCTGTCGTCAACCAGGTCCCGGCGCTCAAGGCGCTTCTTGATGCCCGCAACCAGCTTCGGGATCTCATGAGCAAGGCTGACCGTTCCGAAGAGCTAGAACGCCTGCTTGAGGATGTGCTGCAGAACAAAGCGGACCTTTCCAAGCTTATGTCCGAGCTCGGTTTGACCGAACAGCCCGCCGCAGACTGATCATCGTCGGCAATCGGCGCAGACCGATCGCCCAATTCCGTTTCAAGCGGCCGATGGCATCGAGCCTACAGCTCCACCGGTATCGTCCGCACTTTCCGCAAGGATCGAAAAATGAGCGCCGAAACCCAACTGAAGACCAAAGAGGCCGAATTTGCGACCGAGGAAAATCTGCTGTCGCAGATCGTGGCCGCAACCCGCCAGACCGCTCCTGATCGGGCGCAGGATTTGCTGAAGACTCTGACCGACCAAGCGCTAAAAGGCACGGTAACCTACGATCGCAACCTGACGGTCACGCTCAACAATGCCATTGCCGAGCTTGACCGGAAAATCTCGCGGCAGCTCGCCGCGATCATGCAGTCTGGGGAATTCGCCAAGCTCGAAGGGAGCTGGCGCGGCCTGCAATATCTGGTCAAGAATAGCGAAACCAGCGTCAATTTGAAGATCCGCGTGCTGAACGCATCCAAGCGGGATGTGTCCAAGGATCTGGCCAAAGCTGTTGAATTCGATCAGTCGCGCCTCTTCAAGTCGATCTACGAAGACGAGTTCGGCACCCCCGGCGGCGAACCGATGGGCGCCATCATCGGCGACTACGAGTTCGACAATTCCTTCGACGATGTGCAGACGCTGCAGGGCATCTCGTCGATCGCAGCGGCGGCCTTTGCGCCGTTCATTTCGGCCGCAAGCCCGCGCATGTTCGGCTTCGATGACTATCGTGAACTTGCCCGTCCACGCGATCTCGAGAAAATCTTCGAGACGGTCGAATACGCAAAATGGCGCAGCCTACGCGACAGCGAAGACTCCCGCTTCGTCACGCTTTCGCTCCCGCGCGTGCTCGCTCGCATGCCCTATGGCCCGAAGACCAATCCGATCGACGACTTCGCTTTTGACGAAACTGAGCATTCAAAGACCGGCGAACTCGACCACAACTCCTATTGCTGGATGAACGCATCCTACGTCATGGGAACGCGACTGACGGATGCCTTCGCGCAGAGCGGCTGGTGCACGGCAATCCGCGGCGCTGAGAACGGCGGCAAGGTCGAGAACCTGCCGATGCACATTTTCTCGAGCGACGACGGCGACCTCGACCTCAAGTGCCCGACAGAAGTCGGCATAACGGACCGGCGCGATGCAGAACTTGGCAAACTCGGCTTCCTGCCGCTCTGCCATTACAAGAATACCGATTACGCCGTCTTCTTCGGCGCCCAGACGGCGCATAAACCGAAGCTCTACGACAAGCCGGAAGCAACGGCCAATGCCGCCGTTTCGGCGCGTCTTCCCTACATGATGGCCACATCACGCTTTGCGCACTACCTGAAAGTCATGGGCCGCGACAAGATCGGGTCCTTCATGGAAGCGCAGGATTGCGAAAACTGGCTCAACCGCTGGATCGCCAACTACGTCAACGCCAATGACGATGCTGGCGAGGAATCCCGCGCCAAATATCCGTTGCGCGATGCCAAGGTGACGGTGCAGGAAGTCCCGGGCAAGCCCGGCTCCTACAATGCCGTCGCCTGGATGCGCCCCTGGCTGCAGATGGAAGAGCTGACCACTTCGCTCAGAATGGTCGCCCGCATCCCGAGCAAGAACTAGGAGAGGCGGCGCGGCGAACGTCTCGCCGCGCACCTTTAATCAGCGCCATGACCGCGACAACGACGGAACCGAGAGCACCATGGCCGCGTCAGGTGCATCGCGTGATCGCCATGATCGACGATGCGCTCAACCGGCAGGTCAATGCCATCCTGCACCACCCCGAGTTCCAGGCCATGGAAGCGCGGTGGCGCGGGCTTGCGACGCTCATGCGCCACACGGGCCGATCGGAAGACGTGAAGGTGAAGATTCTCAGCGTCAGCTGGCCTCAGCTGACGCGCCATCTTGAACGCACCACCGAGTTTGACCAGAGCCATCTCTTCGAGCTGATCTACAGCCGCGAATTCGGCATGCCAGGAGGAGAGCCCTTCGGGATGCTGATCGGCGACTACGAACTCTCCCCGAAGGATCCAACCGGCGCCGACACCATCGGTGCATTGACCCAGATCGGTATGGCCGCCGCAGCAGCCTTCTGCCCCTTCGTAGCGGCCGCCGCGCCGCAGGCGATCGGCCTTCAGGATTTCAATGAGCTGAACCGCGTGCAGGATTTCTCGTCGCTGGCCTTCGACCCCACCCGTATCCGCTGGAACGGGCTTCGTGCGCGAGAGGATTCCCGTTTCCTGGGACTGGTCGCCCCGCGCATCCTGATGCGTGCGCCCTACGAGGCTTTTTCCCGTAGCCGCGACGATCAATTCCCATTCCGCGAAAACATAGCTGCAGATGGCAGCACCCTGCTTTGGGGCAACGGCGCCTTCGCCTTCGCGATGGTCGTCATCCGCAACTTCATCGAATCCGGCTGGTTCGCGGATATTCGCGGCGTGACCCAGGATGCCGTCGACGGCGGTATACTGAGCACGGAGGAGCTGGCTCCCTACGATCTCGGCATCGAGAGCAATGGTCTCTCCGAACAGGCCCCGGTCGAGATCCGGCTGACCAACGGGCAGGAACAGCAGCTCTGCGAGCTCGGTGTCGTTCCCGTCGCGACGACCTATCTTTCCGCTTCGGCAATCTTCAATTCCAATCAATCGCTGCACGCGCCGCCACATTATTCGAGCGAGCAGGCAAGGCAGAACGCGCGCATCGCTGCGATGCTGCAATATGTGCTCTGCGCCTCGCGCTTCTCGCACTATCTCAAGGTCATCATGCGTGACGATATCGGCAGGCTTGCCGACAAGGTCTCGATCGAGCGCAAGCTGAACGATTGGCTGTCGAGCTATACTCTGGGTAACGACGACGCGGACCTGTCGCTGCGCACTCGCTTCCCACTACGGTCCGCCGGGATCAGCGTCGACGAGATTCCCGGCAAGCCTGGCATGTATGCCTGCACCGTGCGGCTGCAGCCGCATTTTCAGCTCGATGACGTCTCGACAAGTTTTCATCTCATCGCGGAGACGACGAATGCGACTTACGCGTTCTCCAGCTCAGCAAACACGCCGCAAAGGATGTCCGCATGACGCTCTCCGCAAAGATCGCCGAAACCCTCAGCGAAAACGCGCTAGACGATGCGATCGAGCAGGCAAAAGCGCATGTCAAGGCGGCGCCGACAGACAAGGATGGCAGGCATATACTGATCGATCTTCTGATCCTCGCCGGCGATTACGCGCGCGCCGATGCGCAGTGCAATCTTGCGACGACCTTTGCGCCCGAGGATGTCATGGGCTTCGCCATGCTGCGCAATCAGCTGCGGGCGATGGCGGCGCGGTCCGCCTGGTTTAACGAGGCGGCCGCGCCGGATTTCCCGAGCGGACCGACCGCTCTCGACCGGGAAGCGATGAAGGTCGCAATTTCGCATCGCGAAAACTCTTCGGACACTGCCGCGGCGCTTCAATCCCTTGAGGAGATCCGCGGCGAACGACCGATGAACTGGAACGGCCGACCGGTTTCGGACCTGCGCGATCTTGACGACCGCATCCCGCATGCACTTGAGGTCATCATGACGGGCGGCGCCTATCTCTGGATCGATTTTTCCCGGATTGCAGCACTTCGTGTCGAGCCGATCGCCCGCCCTCGCGACCTTGCATTCCGCCGGGCCGAGCTGGAATTGGTGGATGGAGCAAGCGCACCGGTGCTTCTGCCGGCGATCTATCATGGCACGACAGGCCCAAAGCTGCTGCTCGGCCGAAAAACCGAATGGGTCGAGGAGCCGACGGGCATTACGACCGGCCGCGGCCAGAAGTGCTTCCTTGCAGGCGACGATCTGGTCTCCTTCCACGATCTGCAGTCTCTCGAAGTCAGTTCAAGCGCAGATGAGACGAGGCGTGCCGCTCATGGTTGATCCGCTGGAACGCTACAGACCAAGGGAGAGGATCGTCGCCAGATCGATCATCGATCGGCTGATCGACGACACGCCTGATCGCCTGCAGGACCCGCCGCTGACCGCAGCCGAACAGTTGCGCGAACTGCGCGAATGCATTCGTCGCGATCTTGAAGCGCTGCTCAATACGCGCCGCCGGCCGACCGCGCCGCCTTCGATCTACGATGAACTCGGCGATGCGCTGGTCTCCTTCGGTGTTGACGGCATGGTGTCGGCAAATCTCGTCACTGACGAAGCCAAGAGCCGGCTTGCGCGCTTGATCGAGCGGCGCATTGCGTTGTTCGAAACGCGGCTTTCCGACGTGCAGGTGAGCATTCTCAAGAGCCGTGGCAACGGCGAACGCGCGTTGCGGCTGCGCATCCACGCGACCTTCCGCGTGCATGAGGGCATGCCGCCGATCAGTTTTGAATCGACCATCGATCCGTCGACCCAGCGCTTCCTGGTGGAGGCCAATCATGGCTGACAGCTTCCTGCAACGCTACAATGATGAACTGGCCGCAATCCGTCGGCGCGCCGCGCGTTTCGCCGACGCCTTTCCAAAAATTGCCGGTCGTTTGCGTGTGACGGGCGAAGTTGCCGATGATCCGCATGTCGAGCGCCTGATCCAGAGCTTTGCCTATTCGGCCGCTCGCGTTCGCCAGAAGCTCGACGACGAGTTTCCGGAACTGACGGACGGTCTGCTCGAAACGCTTTATCCGCACTATCTGGCTCCGCTGCCTTCGATGAGCATCGTGCGCTTTGCGCCGAGCAACACACTGGCATCGGTGCAGACCGTGCCGCGCCATACCGAGATCTTTGCGGAGCCGATTGGCGGTGAGAGCTGCCGCTTCCGTACCACCCAGGATACGCAGGTCGCGCCGATCGAGATCGTCGAGGCGTCCCTGACCGGCCATCCCATCAGCGCGCCGCCATCTCCCTATGCGGGCGCGGCCGGTTGCTTGCGCCTGTCGATCCGGGCGCGCGACACCAACAAACCCCTGAGCGAAATTGGCCTGGAGCGGCTGCGGCTTCATATCGGCTCGTCCTGGCAGCAGGCCGTCGCCATTCACGAGCTTCTCGTCAACCACACGCTCGGCATCGCGCTCGCTCACCACGCCGACGACCGCTCCCCGGTCATGCTGCCGGCCACGGGGCTGCAGGCGGTTGGTTTCGAACCGGACGAAGCGATCCTGCCCTATCCCAATTCGAGCTTCACCGGCTATCGCCTGCTGACCGAATTCTTCGCGCTGCCGCAGAAATTCCTCTTCATCGACATCGTCGGGCTGAAGGCTTGGCGAGGCGAGACGCTAGAAATCTTCATATATCTGGACGAAACCAGCGCCAAGCTGGAACGCGTCATTACGGCCCGCGACTTCGTCCTCAACGCCACTCCGATCGTCAATCTGTTTCGCCAGAACTGCGAACCGATCGCGCTCGACGGTACCCGCACGGAATACCGCGTGCTGCCGGACGCAAGACGGCAGAAAACGCGCGAGATCTATGCGATCGAAAAGGTGCTGATATCCGGACGAACCGGCGAAGAAGAGCAATGCCAGCCCTTCTTCGGCCGCAGCTTGAAGGGTGGAAACCCGTCGCTGTTCTGGCAGTCCTCTCGCCGTTTTGATACCGACGACCGCACGTCCGACATGGAAATCACCTTCGTCGATCGAGTGCGCCGGCCAAGCGGCCCGATCGACAAGATCGCCAGCATCGATGCCCTTTGCCTCAATCGCGAATTGCCTGAGCAACTGCCTTTCGGCGGCGGCCATCCCTATCTGCAGCTTGTCTCCGGCAGCGAGGCGGTCGGATCGGTCGAAGCCCTGATGGCGCCTACTCCGTCCGTGCGGATGAACGAGCAGCAGGGCCGCAACTGGCGGCTGATGTCACACCTTCAGCTGAACCACCTGTCCATTTTCGACAATGACGGTGCGGCGCTGAAGGACATCTTGGCGCTCTATGCCTTCAGGGACAGTCGGGAAACCAGACAGCTAGCCGATGCGCTCGTCCGCGTCGAAGCCAAAAGCTCTATGAACCGGCTCGGCAGCGGCGGCATGGTGACCGGAACGGATATTCGGCTTGAATTCGATCCGGCTGCCATCGACAGGCCGTCGGCCTATCTCTTCGGCAGCGTCCTCGATCGCTTCTTCGGGCTCTACACTTCGATCAACAGCTTCACCCGCCTCGCCATCTCGATGAAGGGGCAATCGAAACCAATCGCCGTCTGGCCGGCTCGCGCCGCCGAGCGGCCGCTCTTGTGACCAAAGGGTGGTCGAAAACAATGGACCAGTTCCGGCCAAGTGACAGCGAAATGCTCGCCGCGCTGCTCGAAAGCGACCCTGGTCGCTTCGAACCGTCGACAGCATTTCGCGTTGCCCAGCACACGGCTGGCGACCATTTAACGGTATCCTCACCTATCGGCGTTTCACCGGCGCCGCTTGCCGTCAGCGATTTCAAGCGCAAGGGTGCTTCAGGTTCCGTAAAAGCCAGCATGGCCGGGCTGCTCGGCCCGCTTGGCGCGATGCCGCCTAGTTACAACGAACTGGTGATGCGCGAAGAGCGGAACCGCGCCCACGGCCTTTCGAGCTTTTTCGATCTCTTCACCAACCGCCTTGCCGAGCTTTTCGTCGAGGCCAGCGAAAAGTACCGCCTTGCGCGGCGGCTGCGGTGGAATCCGAACAGAAATGGAAATGCCTTCATCAAAACGCTGTTCTCGTTGACTGGCTTCGGTACTGCCCGCCTGAAGGAACAGGTTCGACCCGACGATGAGCTGATCTTGCGGTTTTCCGGCTTCTTTGCCGCCCGCACCCGCAATGCCGTCAATCTGCAGGCCATGCTGCAGGAGTTCAGCGGTCTGCCGATTGGGATCGAATTGTTCAAGGGCAGATGGCTTTCGATTCCCGAGGGCGAACGCAGCCGCATGGGGCAGCCGCAAGGCGTGCAGCTTGGAACTAACGCAACGGCAGGCACTGCAATTCATGATTTCGGCGGGAACTTCCGTGTCGTGGTCGGACCGGTTGATTATGATGATTACCGCGCACTTTCGCCGGGCAGCGCCAATATCCAGGCACTCTTCGCCCTGACGCGTCTCTATGTCGATCCATCACTCGATTTCGACATCCAAATCGTCCTCAAAAAAGAGCACATCCCCTTCTGCCAGCTTGGCGAAGGCGGCGATCCGCCGAGGCTCGGATGGAACAGCTGGGCGCGCGTCTCCGTAGCGGATCGCGACAGCGGCGATGCGATCGTCAAGGAACCGCGCCCGGCACAGCCGCAATCCGGTCACGGAGGGCTTCATGCGGCTTGAACTGCGGCAGACGGCTGGCGAAGGCACCAGCAAGGGATGGTTCTTCGAACGCGGCAAACGCACGCTTGGTCGGTCGCCGGATTGCGACTGGCAGATTTCCGATCAGCAGCGATCGGTTTCGAAGATTCATTGCGTGATCGAGCGTGATCGCACCGGTTTTCTCCTGCGTGACCAGAGTGCGAACGGAACGCGCGTGGATGGTGCCACGATTTTCGAAGGCGAGACGGCAAGGCTTGCCGACAGATCGAGGATCGACCTCGGTAATCTCGCCTTCAGCGTCGTCATCACCGGGGAAGCAGACCGCGATATCGATGACCCGGCCGCCAATTTGCGCCTCAGCGACGAGACCATGACCATCTCGTCGATCCTTGCGGACATCGCTCCCGGTGGCGGAACGGCCACCGGCATTCTCGGCCAGCGGAACGGCGAGGATTGGATGGCTGCAATTCCGCGATCCACAGGCAAGAGCAAGTCGGTGAGCCGGAACGTCGATATCGGTTGGAACGGCCCGCCCGACATCAATGGCATCAAGCCGATCCTCCCGCACGACTGGAATTCGGACTTCGAACTCGGTAGCCAGCTGGAACATGGGGCGGCCATGCACGTCTCCGTTGCCGTTGCCCGCGGCACCGGTGCGGATATCACGGAGATGGCCAAAACAATCGTCGCAGCCAATGATATGCCCGCCGACGACAATACGGATCAAGTCGCCGAAGATACGAGCTTCGCACTGCAATTCGATCCGCTACGCCAGCTCGAAGCCCTCGTCTCGACATTGGAACAGACTCTCGATGACGAGGCTTCCATCTTCGGCATGGAGGATAATCGCGCTCATGCCTCCACTTCGCTCTTCAGCCGCGAGCGGACGGAACAGCTTGCAGAGCGTCTTCGATTGCTGATTTCCAGGCAATCCGCTCTCAACTCCGGTCTTGAAAACCTTGTGCGCGAGGCCAATCGGATGTTCGAGCCGCGCATGGTCGAGGCGCATGTCGATGCCTCCCAGCGCAAGGCTCTTTGGCGCGGCAGTAGCGACTATTGGAAGACCTACCGCAATCAGTTCGAAAAGAACGGGAAGAGCATTTCAGTCCGCGATCTTCTGGCTGAGGCATTTCGCGCCTCGGCGGATGATAGCGATCAACCGGATACCAGCAATTTTGCAGATAGGACGGGCAACACCCGATGAAGAACGAGAACCGCGTCGCCTGGAGCGAGGGCATGTTCCTTCGTGTGCAGCATTTCCAGCAGGCCGACCGCTGGACGGAGCGGCTGGTCCGCACGACGGCGCGAGGGCTTGCGCCCTACCCCTGGGGCATTGCGGAAATCGGCATCGATCGCAGCGCACTTGCGATCGGTCAATTCGCGCTGTCGAACCTGCGCGGCATTCTGCCCGATGGCACACCGTTTGAAGCGCCTGTCGACGCCGATCTGCCGCCGCCGCTGGAACTTGACGACTCCGTCAAGAACGCCATCGTCTACTTGGCTCTGCCGACCCGGCAGCCAGGGAGAGCCGATGTTGCCATGAACGGCAGTGCGATGCGCAACAGCGCGCGCATCACCACCTCGCAATACGAGGCGCCGGATGCAAACCTGGAGACGGATTTCATGGCGCCGATCGATGTCGGCCGCCTCAGCCTGCGTTATCTCAAGACCGGCGACGAGCTTGCCGGCTACGACCTGATCGGCCTCGCCCGCATCATCGAAGTGCGTTCCGACAGAGCCGTCATTCTCGATCCCGATTATATGGCGCCGTCGCTGAATTGCGCCGCCGAAGCGCGGCTGAACGAGCTCATCACCGAACTTCTTGGCATCGTGCGCCACCGCGCCGAGGCGATTGCCGAGCGGATCGGCGATCCCACCGTGCGCGGCACGGCGGAGGTGGGCGATTATTTCCTGCTGCACATTCTCAATCGCGCCGATCCGATGTTGCGCCATATCGCGGCGAACGCATCGCGCATCCACCCGATCACCTTCTACGAGGAGTGTATCCAGCTTGCGGGCGAGCTTGCCACCTTCACCACCGACCGCAAGCGCTCGAGCGATTTCCCTCCGTATCGCCACGACGATCTGAAGACAACATTTGCGGCTGTTTTCAGCGATCTGCGAGCATCTCTTTCCGCAGTACTGGAACAGGCGGCTGTTGCGATCGAACTCATCGAGCGCCGCCATGACGTGCGGGTCGGCACCATCAACGATCGCTCCCTGCTCAAAGATGCTGGCTTCGTGCTTGCCGTCCGCGCCGAGATGTCGGCTGAGGATGTGCGCCGCAAGCTGCCGGCGCAGATCAAGATCGGCCCGGTGGAGCGGATCGCGGAACTTGTCAATGTCGCGCTACCGGGCATTCCGGTCAGGCCGTTGCCCGTGCTGCCGCGGCAGCTGCCTTATCGGTCAGGCACGATCTACTTCGAACTCGACACGAAGAATCCGCTTTGGAAACAGCTTGATACCTCCGGTGCGATCGCCCTGCACCTTGCAGGCGACTTCCCTGGTCTGGAGATGGAACTGTGGGCTCTCAGAGAATGAACACACCACGCTCAACCCCCTGGCACGAATTGCCGACGATCATCGAGCTTACCGAGGACGGTGCACGCAAGAACGACGCGAGCCGCAAGATGGCCGATATTCTGGATGAAGAACTGGACCAGAAGGCCTCGGGCCGGGAGGCGAACGCGACCGGCGGCTGGTCTGTCGATGCGCTGATCCGCGGCTTTCGTTTCGGCGGTGAGGACGTTCCGACCATCGTGCGCTCGGCCGCCCCGTTGCTGAATCTCGCCCACAGCTTGCGCAATACCGAGGAGCAACCCGACATCGACGAACTGCGGCGGGTGACGGTCGACGCCGTCGGCCGCTACGAGCGCGATCTTGCCAGCGCCCGCATCAGTCCGGAGCGGGCGCGTGCGGCGCACTACGTCATCTGCGCCACCATCGACGATGTCGTTCTCAGCAAGCGCTGGGGCGTTCGCGCCGGTTGGGCGCGCTCCGGGCTGGTCTCGACCTTCCACATGGACGTCACCGGTGGCGACCGGGTGTTCGACCTCCTCGACCATTTCCAGCAGAGCCCTGGCACTAACAAGGACCTTCTGCTCCTGATCTATCTCTGCCTATCACTCGCCTTCGAGGGCCGGACGCGCGTTTCGCCGCGCGGATCGCTGGAACTCGGGCGTATCCGCGACAGCCTCTACAAGACACTGCTCGGCCAGTACGGTGTCTTCGAGCGCGAGTTGTCACCACATTGGCGTGGTGTTTCAGCACGTCATAAACCTCTACGCACGGCCGTCGCGCTCTGGACGATCCTTTCCGTGCTCGCGCTTCTCTTCGCGCTCGGTTACATGTTCTTTTCACTTTCGCTCAACAAGGCGTCCGACGCGACCTTCGAGCGCCTCGCCAACCTGCCGCCGCGCGATACGCCAAGTGTCCTGATCGACACGCCGAAGCCCAAGGACGTCGTCACACAGACGCCTCCACCCGTTAAGACGCAGCCGGAAACACCACCACCGGTGGTCAAGCCGCAACCGACGCCGCTCGACAATCTCCTTGCCTTCCTGCAGCCGGAGGTCGACCGCAAGCTGGTCACGCTGTCGAATTCAAATGGAAGGCTATTGGTCCGCATCAACAATTCCGGTCTGTTCGATACGGGCAGCGCCGACGTCAGCGATAAGTTCCGCGATCTTCTTCAGCGTATCGGCGGCGCACTGGCCTCGGAAAAATTCCGCGCCGTCGTCGTTGGCTATACCGACAATGTGCCGATCCGCACCACCCAATTCCCGTCGAACTGGCACCTCTCCGAAGCCCGTGCCCGCGCGGTCGGCGACATCCTGGCCACCTATACCGGCAAGGATGCGATCCTGACGGAGGGACGTGCCGACAGCGATCCGTTGGCAAGCAATGACATGCCCGAGGGCCGGGAGGCAAATCGTCGGACGGAAATCCTGGTATTGACCGATCCGACACAGCGCCTTGGCGATGCCGCACTTAATCCGCAAGCGACGCCTGCGCCGCAGGCCGGCACGACCGTTCCAACGACGACAGGGGGTGCCCGATGAATCCGCTTGGCGCCTTCTATACGCTCCGCTCCTATGTCTCGGCCTATGCCGGACTTCTCGGCCAGCGCTTTATCTCGCTGATCTGGGTCGCGGCCATATGCGTCGTTATCTGGTTCTACGGCTATATGGCCGGTTACGGCAGCTTCAAGCCGCTGGCGGGCGCCGGCGCGCGAATGATCGCGATCGGCGTGGTCATTGCGGCATGGCTTATCTACCTGCTAGTTACGACGCTGCGCGCCCGCAAGCGCGACAAGGCATTTGTGGATGGCATCGCCGACGATGCCGCTAGCCAACAGGCGGAAGTCGGCGAAATCCACAGTCGGCTAAAGGAAGCTTTGCTGCTGCTGCGCCGCATCAGCAAGAAGCGCTTCGGCTATATCTACGAGCTCCCCTGGTATGTCATCTTCGGCGCGCCTGGATCCGGAAAGACGACGGCGCTAACCAATTCAGGGCTGAAATTTCCGCTCGGCGATGCGATGGGCAGCAATTCCGTGCAGGGCGCAGGCGGCACGCGCAACTGCAATTGGTGGTTTGCCGACGAGGCAATTCTGATCGATACGGCCGGCCGCTATACCACGCAAGATGATCTGAACGGGGCAGCGAAGGCAGGATGGGAAGGTTTTCTCGGGCTGCTGCGCAAATATCGTCGGTCGCAGCCAATCAATGGCGCGCTTGTCACGCTCTCCATCGGTGATCTTCTCGGCCGCGATCACGAAGAACAGCTCGAAGAGATCCGCTCCATTCGCAAGCGCCTGTCCGAGCTCGATGAGTTCCTGCATGCACGCATACCCGTCTATGTCGTATTGACCAAGGCCGATCTTCTGACCGGCTTCGTCGAATTCTTCGACGGTCTGGCAAAGACAGATCGCGAGCAGGTTTGGGGCACGACCTTCGATCTTGACGAGAGCTACAAGGGCCAGAATCTGCCAGAACGTTTCATGGAGGAATTCACGCTGTTGCAGCAGCGGGTCGACGCCATGCTGATCGAGCGCCTGCAGCAGGAGCCGAATGTCGAGGTCCGCGGCCGCATCTTCCGCTTCCCAGCAGAACTTGCGTCTCTGGGTGAGCGGCTGCATGAGCTGTTGAGTGAGCTTTGCTCGTCTTCCAATCTTGTCGAATCCCCTCTTGTGCGTGGCGTCTATTTCGCTTCCGGCACCCAGAGCCGGGAGACGGATACACCGCGCACGCGCCGCAGCTATTTCCTGTCACGCCTGTTCAAGGAAGTCATTTTCGGCGAGGCATCGCTAGTCGCACGTGACAGGCGCCTGTCGGGTCGGCAAGCCATGATCCGACGTGTAGCCTATGGAGCGGCGGCCATCGCGCTTGCGATCGTCTTCACCGGTTGGACAGCGAGCTATTTTCAGAATTCGCGCGCGATCGCTGCAGCGGAACGCCGGATCGACAATTATGAAAAGCTGGCGAACGGCATCCAGGTGCGTGACGTCACGGATGCTGATTTCCTGCGTGTGCTTCCGGCGCTCGACAACCTGCGTGCCGTGACCAGCGGCTTCGACGAAGCGCGTGTCTGGCCGACAAGTTTCGGATTGGATCAGGAGGACAAGATCGCCAGCCGTCAGCGTGGGGCCTATCAGCGGGCGCTCAATTCGCTGCTGCTTCCGCGAATGCTGGTGGAATTGCAAAAGGAACTCAAGCAAACGTCAGATGTACAGAAGACCTTTGACGCCTTGAAGTTCTACGGCATGCTCGGCGGGTTGGGGCCGGTCGACAGGGATTTCGTCTCGCAGCAGGCGGAAGACATGTTTGTAGCACTTTATCCCGGCGAAGGACGGGCGGCCGCACGCAGGGCGCTTCTCATCCATGTCGAAGCGATGGCCGGAGGCAACCTGCCCGCGATCGAACTTGACAATACTCTAATTGCCAGGGCTCGGGAGACAATCCATGCGCAGAGCCTTGCTGCACGCGCCTATGACATCGTCACGCACTCCAGACAGGCGCGCGAGCTTGATGTCTGGCTTCCCGCCGATGCCTTGGGGCCGCTCGGAGGCCAGATTTTCCAGAGAAAATCCAAGGCAACGCTGCGCGACGGCATACCGGGGATCTTTACCGGCAAAGGCTATCGGGACGTGATCCTGCCACAGGTCGCGGCCGCAGCTTCGGAGGCGCTGAAGGAGCAATGGGTACGTGGTGAAAGTAGTGCGGCCCCGTCGATAATGACCACGGATGCGATTTCGCAAGCGGCATTGCAGCTCTATTTCGACGCGTTCCAGCAACGCTGGTCGACGCTTCTTGCCGATCTGCAGGTGCGCCCATCGAGCAATCTTGCCGACGCGACCGAGACGGCGCGCATTCTGGCGGCCAATCCGAGCCCCGTGGAAATGGTGCTGAAATCCATCGCCGCAGCGACGGATCTGCGTCCGGCATCGGGTACAGAAGTCGCTTCGATCGACGATATCCCGGACACGGCATTGACGGCTGCCACGGCCAGCGCAGCCAACGCGCCAGATCCGTACGCTTCGCTGCGTGCTGCACTCGAGGTAAATTCCGCCAATGCTCAATCAGCATCCGGAGATGACAAGACCGGTGATAACGGCGGCAAGCCGCGTTCGCAAATCCACAGCCTGCAGCCGACCCTGCAGAACATCTATGGCCAACTGTCACGCGCCGCAAATTCGACGGCAGAGGTTGCCCGTGTCTTTGACGCCGGCGGTCAGCTTGCCAATGGCAACCAGGATCTTCTACAGCAAGCGCGCGGGCTGCCCGCTCCCGCCGATGCCTGGATGGTGGCCGTTGCCGCCGATATCGGATCGCTGGCAGTCAAGACGGCACGCGCCCGGATCAACGATCTTTGGGCCAGCGAGGGGGCCGATCTTTGCGCTCGCATCGTCAATGGCCGCTACCCCTTCGATCGCTCCTCCGGCCAGGATATCGCCATGGCGGATTTCGTCCGTCTCTTCGGACCGCAGGGCATGTTCCAGAACTTCTTCAAGAACCGGCTTGAGGCCTTCGTCGATACGAGTGCCCAACCGTGGGGCTGGCGAGGCACCTTCGGCGGCGAGAGCATCCCCAGTCAGGCGATCGCGCAATTCGAAAACGCCAGCAAGATCGAGCACGCCTTCTTCCCGGCCGGCAGCGATAAGCCGGCGATCTCGATCAATATAAAGCCCGTCTCGCTGTCGGAGTCGGCCAATGCGGTGATTGTGGATATCGAGGGCGAGCGCGTGGTCTATAATCACGGCCGGGTCGTGCCGAAATCCATCACATGGCCCGCAGCCAGCACGGATAGCCAGTCCGAAGTCAGGTTCTTTCCCGGAGATATCCAGCCGGCAATCACCCAAAGCGGGGACTGGTCGCCCTTCCGCCTGTTCGATGCTGCCCAGGTGACGAGCCAGGCACCCGATCTTTTCCGGGCAAAATTTGAAGACAAGGCCCAGGAGGCGGAATTCGACGTGCAGTTCGGTTCGGTGCTGAATCCCTTCCGGCTGCAGGCTCTGTCCGATTTCAGCTGCCCGGCGCAGTTCTGACGGTTTGCCGATGAACGAACCGCTCGCCCGCACCCAATCGCCGCTGCAGGCCGACACCATCGGCTTCTTCGGCAAGTTGCCGACGCATGGCGATTTTGTCTCCTCCGCGCTTGGCTCCCGGCTGCAAGGCGAATTTGATCGGTGGATCCATGGTGGCCTGATCGCGCTCGAAGCAGCTTTGGGGCCGGACTGGCGCCGGTTGTTTCATTCAACGACAGCCTGGCGCTTCGTCGTCGGCAAGGGCGTATGGGGGCCAACTGCCCTTGCAGGCGTGCTCCTGCCGAGCCGGGATCGCGTCGGCCGCAGCTTCCCTTTGATCATAGCCGCGCAACTGCAGCGCTTCTCCGGCCAATTGCGCGATCTTTGCGAGGATGACAGCTGGTTTACCGCAGCCGAGGCGCTCGCAGAAACTTCAGGCAAAGCCGACTTCGACATGCAGCGTTTTATCGAAGGCATCAAACGACTTCGCACGCCATTTGCTGACAAGCGATCGACCAGGGCCATCGGCGACGATACGGCGCCAACCTCGCTTTGGTGGCGCATGAATCCTGGTACACGCCACGGCAAGGGTTTCCGCACTGCAGCCGCACCAACGGCGAACGATTTCGTCAAGCTCGTGACGGCGGAAGCGCCGAAGTTGCCCGTCTCTGCCCAACCCGCTGCGGAGGCCGCTATCGCCACCCCAATCAGAGCGCAGGATGTGGATACAAAGAGCGAGCCTAAGTGGACCATAGCGCACAGCCATTCCAGTCATCCCGGAACGCGCCTCTCCCTGAATGCCGATGCGCTCCTGGTCAGCGACAAGCCGCAGATCTTCGCGATTGCCGATGGCTTCGGTGACGGCATCGGAGCGATCGAGGCAGCAAGGATTGCTACCGGTATACTCGCCGGCATTGCCCAGCGGGATGCGTTGCAGCCTCTCATACAGGACATCAAAAGCAAGCTCAGCCATGCCCATGCCATCCTGCGAGCCAAGGGCGAAAGCGTCGAGCGCGATCCGCCTGTCGCGAGCATCATCAGTGCAACGCTATTCGGTAATGAATTTGCCACGATATGGGCGGGCGATGCGCGATGCTACCAGCTGCGCGATGGAATGATGCGGCTTCTGACCCAAGACCATATCGATATCGGGCTTCGCCGTACACTCGGCCGCGGCCTGGGTTTGAAGGAGCAATTCGTCGCCGAAACCGTTGGCGACCAGCTGCAGCTTGGCGATCGCCTGCTGCTTGCCAGCGGCGCGCTGTCGCGCACGCTAACCGATCGCATCATAGCCGAGATCCTGATCGAGGCGCCCCTGGAGCAGGCAGCGGAAGCGCTGATCCAGGAAGCTCTCATTGCCAATTGTCGCGAAAATGTCAGCGCGATCGTTATCGGCGTGACATGAGCGGGGATCCGAGCGTCGAAGATATGCGCAAGATTGCAGCCGGCTTCTCGGAATTGCTGCACCTCCTGACGCATGATGGCGAAGTGGAGCGGCCAAAGGAGGTGCGCAACCTCCTCATCGATCGCTTGCGGGATGCATTGGATCAACGCCTGCCTTCGCTGGCCGATGGCGAACCAGCCTTTATCGGCAACAGCTATCTCGTGGAAGAGGTCGTGCATCACAACGAGCGGACGGAAATCAGCCGGTTACGCCATCGCGATCTGGGCACGATTCATGCCATGAAGACAACCCGGCGGGATCGGGCCGGCAACGCCGCCGATACGGCCATTCTGCTACGCGAGGCACGCATCGGCATGAAGCTTTGCGACAATGCTCTTGCCACAACCCAATGCGCGCTCCGCCTGTCGGACGGACGTCCAGCGATCATTATGGAATGGATCGGGCCATCCCTCTCGCAACGATTGGCGAAGGGCTCTCTGTCGTCGGTCGACGTCAGAGTAACGACCAAGGGCCTGCTCACCGGGCTCAACGCGCTTCATCGGGCCGGCTATATTCACGGAGATATTTCTCCGGCTAATCTTTTGCTCGGAGATGGTGATCTCAATCAGCTTAAAATCGCCGATTTCGGTACGGCGGTAAGATATGGAACCCGATACCGCGATCTCGGTATCGCCAAGGCGGTGACGCCGGGCTACACCGCGCCAGAAGTTTCTAGCGATGCCGCCTTGCATTTCAGCGCCGACCTCTTTTCAGCCGGGCGCGTCATGACCTTGCTTCTTGAACACTGCCACGAGACCGGGCAATCGATCGCGCCAATAAAGGCGACCGCCCGGCATCTGTCAGACCCTGCTGCTTCCCGAAGGCCGCCAAATGCAATGGCGGCCCTTGCCTTGATAGAGGAAGCCTAGTTCGAGCCCTGTCAGTTCGATGATGAGCTGCCCGGAAGCGGACCGGCGGCCGTCGGTACACTCTTCTGATAGATGGTAAACAGCTTGGCAAAGTCGACCGTGTCCGCATTGCTGGCGAAGATCGTGTCACCATCCTGCATCTTGAACTGCTGCATCAGCACGAAATTCGAGACTTGCTTGAGGTTGACGCTGTAGATGACCGGCTTGACCGAAACGATAGTCGGCGCACTGGCACTCTTGGCCAGGCTCGATGCAACCTGCGAATAGATCTTCTGGTTCCGGAAAAGATAGAAGTTGCGGGAGTCCGCACGATCATCGAGCATGCCGCCGGCGCGGGCAAGCGCCTGCGCCAAGGTGGTCTGGCCGGGTTCCAGCGGGAATTCGCCCACGCTCTTGAAGGCGCCAAGCGCCGTAAAGGTCTGCGACGTGCCATTGACGAACAACTGATCTCCCGGCAGGAGGCGCACGTTCTGCTTGTTATCCTGAAGGACGCGATCCAGCGGCGCGCTTGCTCTTTGTGAGCCGCGCGTCAGCGTCACCGTCGTGTTGGCTGGGGCGGAGGAAGCGCCACCCGCAAGGGCAAGTACGTCAAGCACGCGCTCTCCGCGCGCCGTCAGCGGGAAGCGGCCGGCAGAACGAACCTTGCCATCGACCGTTACCGCGCTGGACGGCTTGTCGACAACCGTCACGACAGCCTGAGGGTTGACCGAAGAGCCTTTGAGGGCGGTGACGATCTTCGACTGCAGTCCTTCCGGGGTCGAATCGATGACCCGCTGTTTGCCGACATAGGGCATAGTGACGAAACCGCGGGAATCCACTGTGAAGCGGCCGAGATTAAGCGATTTACTCTGCGTGGCGGACAGCAATCCGTCCTCGCCAGTATCCAGCACCGTTACGTCGAATACGTCGCCCGGACGCAGACGGGCATCTGAAAAGCCGCCGGCGCGCAGGCTCGTAAGTCCCTGATCGGTGGGCAAATAGGATGGCGCGACGACTTGCGCGCCCATCGGAGCTTCGGAGAGCGGCACGACCGGAATCTTGCGCTGCGTATCGGGCATCCTTGCGTTGCGAATATTGAGGGCGCTTGGCCCATCAGACGGCCCTGCACAGGCGCTGAAGACAACCAAGGGTAAAACCGCCGCCCATTTCCGCATTCCGGAATCTCCTTCGGATGTTAGTAGCAAGGGAGAAATATCAACCACAAGGTGGGAGGCAATATGCGAGACTAATAAATATTGAATTGTGACAGTTCGGTTGTTTACGATTGTGTCCAAATAGCAACCGATAGACAGATCTGCGCGGCACAGATGCCCGGACGGCAACCGATTTGAGGCACTGGCACGGAATAAAAGCGAATCGGTGAGGCAAGACGACTGGGGAAATGGCGCCAACATCGATTGAGGCGATGACGATCGAACTTGCCTGTACTGCCAACTACCGACCTCGACCCAACGTTGCTGCATTCAGTCACGTGTCCGGGCATGACACCGTCTGCAGCAGTGTTCAGGCTAGTTCCGATGGAACCAGGGCACATAGGCCTGCCCCCGCCGATCAAATCCATTTCCGTGGAAAATCTGTTCGCCGCCCCACCTGGCCAACGTCGGCGTCTGACCGCGCATATTGGTTTCCGCGCAGAATTGAGCCGGATTACATTTCGTCATGAGCTCGATTCGATACTGATACGCTCAATCATTCAACGATTTCACCGCGACTCAACGGATACCCGAAACTGCGTCAGTCAAAACGAAACTAGCTCGTTATCGCTAGAGATATAAAAGCGGGGGCGAAGGTGTTCCTTGGGAGCACCCTTCGTTGGTTCGAAGAGGTGGTCAGCTTCTCCTAAGTTCGACCGGAGTGAGCCGGAGTGCCGGAACCGAAACTTCGGGATGTGAGTGCTCGAACATTGACGCCAAGCATCTCAATAGAGCCAACCTCATGCTCTCGAAAGGATCTGAACCTGCGCCGCCCACTCGGGTACCGGAGATGGCTGTTATATGAGGCGCCGGGCACAAGACGGTACCTGCTGCGGTTGTGTGGATCGCGACCGGCTCTTTTACAGCGGCTCCCGCATCGGTATGACAATGATGTCACGAACCAAGAGAAAAATCTGAATGTCCCATGACTTTCTCGTTATCGGCCCTGAAGACGCCAAGATCACGATCGTCCTTGCCCATGGAGCGGGCGGTGCAATGGATACGACATGGATGGAAAACATGTCTTCCGCACTTGCCGATAAGGGCCTGCGGGTCGTCCGGTTCGAGTTCGATTACATGGCAGCACGACGTTCCACCGGAAAACGGTCGCCGCCCCCGCGCGCCGAACTTCTCAAGCAGGAATATAAAGCGGTGATCGATGAACTCGGTGCGCCAGGAACGCTTGTCATCGCGGGAAAATCCATGGGCGGACGCGTGGCCAGCATGGTCGCGGATGAACTTCGCGATACGGGCAAGATCTCCGGACTGCTGTGCTTCGGCTATCCGTTCCACCCGATCGGAAAACCGCAGAGCTTGCGGACCGCTCATCTTGAGGAAATGAAGACACCTACCCTCATCTGCCAAGGAACGCGCGACCTGTTCGGTTCGCGAGAGGAGGTGTCTGGTTTCAAGCTCTCCAGCATGATCGAAATTCTATGGGTCGAAGATGGAGATCACGACTTCCAGCCGAGAAAAGCCATCTCCGGTTTCACGATCGCCGAACATGTCAACACCGTCGTCAATCACGTCAGCACATGGACAGCGGCGCTGCGTAAGGCGCCGCCACCATGAGGAGAGCACGGTAAATCCCGCAGACCGGCTGGCTCGAAGTCATTCCGTTAAGCTGTGGGCGCAGCCAAAAATGATTGATTTGAAGCGATTGGAACCGTCGACCCTGTCATTGCAAATGTGCTTCCATTTGAATTTCCTCGGCACCGGACCTTGGCTTTGCCTAGATAGAATGACCGATTTGGGGCCGATTCCCGACAATCTGCTTTCTAACAAGTCTTACGGCGAGCCGTCGTTCTGCACCGCCCTTGATCGCGGTCAGCGCTGATGTCCTGTCGTTCAGAAGCGGCCATTTGCTCGGCTTCAGTGACAGGGCACATCCGCGGCCTCCGCCTCTAACCATTGCACGGTGGCAGCAATCTCGGGTGCCGGCTCACTCAGCCGTGTCAGAACGTGATGACGGAAGCCGGCGATTAATGGGCCGAACGGTTGCACCAGCTGGCCAGCCGCGAGTTCATCTCTCACCAACGCCAGGCTAGCCAACGCGATGCCTTGCCCGGCGACCGCAGCCTGGATTGCGTGGCTCTCGTCGGAGAATCGGAGTTGGGCGGACTCCATAGGTTCCGTCAAGCCAGCTTCGGCGAACCAGCGCGACCATGTCGGATTGTCGGGATGCCGCCGACGCCATTGAAAGTCGATCAGCGGCCGCTGAGCGAAATCGGCAACACTGGCGACCTTCAGCATCGGGTTGAAGACCGGCGCAAAACGATCCGCGAACAAGGGCGTCACAGAAAAGCTCGGATAAGGGCCCCGACCATAGCGGATGGCGATATCGACCCCGGGGGCGTCGAGATTGACCACCTCGTCGGACGCCTGAAGTTGCAGGTCAATATCAGGATGCCGCGCGTGGAACGCGGTCAAACGCGGAACGATCCAACGCGCCGTGAAGGCGATTGTGGCGGAAATCGTCACCTGTGCGCGGCTCCGGCGACGCGTAACGCGCCCGATTACTTCCGCAAACGCATCAAAGCCGTCCCGCAACACAGGATAGAGCTGCGCCCCTGCATCTGTCAGCACGACCTGCCGGGTACGCCGCTCGAACAAGACGATCCCGACATGTTCCTCCAGTGCGCGAATCTGATGGCTGACCGCAGTGGGCGTCACCGCAAGCTCGCTCGCCGCCCGCTTGAAGCTGCCGTGGCGCGCCGCGGCCTCGAAGGCACGAAGCGCGGACAAGGGCGGAAGCTGTCGAATCATAGATGAATTTTCCTAATCTATCGGATGACAATATGGAGTTTGTCATGCTGGATTTACCGAGCAATATTCCGGGCACCAACCTGGGCATCAATGTATTTTTCTTCACCATAGCCCTAAATGCAAGGAGTAAACGATGAAGCTGGAACGTGTGGTCACCAAGCCGGACAATTATGCGCCCTTCCTACTGTCGCAGGGGATCAGATTCGGCAATTTGCTCTTTGTCTCCGGTCAGGCTGGCGCGGACGAGGACGGAAAGATTGTCGAAGGCGGTTTCGGCGCGCAGGGCGAACAGACATTCGCCAATCTGCGCCGCGCGCTGACGGCCGGAGGGTCGAGCCTCAAAGACGTCATCAAGGTGACGATTTTCGTGACCGACATGGGCAATTTCCAGGAGGTGGTCGAGCTGCGCCGGAAATTCTTCTCCGAACCCTATCCGGCCGACACGATCGCTGAGGTCAAGGCGCTCTATGATCCCAAAGTGATGATCGAGATCGAGGCAATTGCCGCGATCCGCGATGCGGAGGGCAAGTGATATGGCCGCGTACGGCCGCTTGATCAGAGTGAAATCGAGGTATTACTAGCCTTCCTGCGCTCTTGCCCGGAAATCCAACCGAATTCACCTCCAAGGCTCCCCGAGTGCATAGCGAGAGAAATTTCACCATATGTATCAGGCATTGGTGCCCGGCAGGCCGAAAGCCTGCTGGAAGTAGCGTCTGAAAGCCAGCATTGGCGGTGTGAACTCGAGATTGGCACGCCACCTGAGGCCAATATCCATCGGTGGCACCGGGTCCTGAATGTTGACGGATTCGATGCGCCGCCCTTCGAGCGACCAGGGGCGATGCACCATGTCGGAGAGGATCGCGACGCCGAAGCTATTGGCGACCATCGATCGCACCGCCTCGATCAAGCTCGTCCGCATGTGCATCGGCGCAGTGATTGGGGGCAGATCGGCGTTACAAGGTGTTGATTTTCCAAAGATCGGCGGGGTCATTGCGCGACGCCGATTCACACGCTGTCGCCACTGTCATGATTTGGGACGGTTGTGCAGCAAGGGCCTTGTCTCACCACACCTGGGGTTAGGCAAATGGATTGCCAGCGGCGCTTTCATCAGTAAAGTCAGTCGAAAGCGTCACGTCCTTCCAGGCGGCATATTCGGCGCGAAGGTTCTCCAATTTCTGCTCGACCAGCTTGATCGCATCCGATCCCAGCAGCAGGTGCGCAGGTGGGTTTTCGCTGTTTACGAGCTTAACCACGGCCTCGCCAAGCTTCCAGGGATTGCCAAGCTGCTTGCCGCTCATCGCAATCCGTCTTTCGCGGATTGGATTCATCAGCGTGTCATAATCCTCAATTCCACGCGGCGCGCGGCTCATAGATCGCCCGGCCCAGTCGGTGCGAAACGAACCGGGCTCGACCGCCGTGACATGGATGCCGAAGTCTTTCACTTCCTTGCCAAGTGCTTCTGACAAGCCTTCAAGCGCGAACTTTGAGCCGTGATAGAAACTCAAGCTTGGCATGGTGATGAGGCCGCCCATCGAGGTGACGTTGATCACGTGGCCCGAACGACGCTTGCGCATTTTTGGCAGCACGGCCTTCGTTACGGCGACGGCGCCGAAAACGTTGACTTCGAATTGCCGCCGTAAATCTTCGAGCGTCGATTCTTCAAATGTCCCCTCATGCCCGTAACCGGCATTGTTGACGAGCACATCGATAGGCCCA